>Ga0326728_10001217_pt1 | contig 92242 bp, 82 predicted proteins | sample MB3enrmetagenome_FD_207602 | JGI IMG/M metagenome (GOLD analysis project Ga0326728, IMG submission 207602) | Lab enriched peat soil microbial communities from McLean, Ithaca, NY, United States - MB31MN | ecosystem: Environmental > Terrestrial > Soil > Wetlands > Peat | place: USA: New York... | reverse complement strand
TGATTGCCAACCAGGATACCGGCCGCACCACGATGAAAGGTGTCTGGGCCGGGGGCGACGTCGTAACGGGCGCGGCTACCGTCATCAGCGCAATGGGAGCGGGTAAGCGCGCCGCGGCTGATATCGATTGTTATCTGAAAGGCGAATTGGGTTGGTAGTCTCATGGATGGAGTCAGTGGGCAATAGCGTAACGCCGGGCTGGGTTCATGGGGTATTGCGATAAACTCGACAGAAACGAAAGGAAAAAAAATGACTGGACCTGTTGAGAGTAACTACGGGCTATTTATTAACGGCGGGTGGACCAAGGGCAAGGAAGGCAATACCTTCAAGGCCTACAATCCCGCCAACGGGGAGTTACTGGCCACCTGCATCGATGCTTGCAGGGAGGATGTTGACAGCGCTGTTTCAGCCGCCTGGAAGGCATTTGGTAGTTGGAAAAACGTAAGTCCTAAAGATCGTGCCGCCATGTTGCTCAAGATCGCCGACCTGATCGATGCGAACGCTGAAAAGCTTGCAATGGTCGAGACCCTGGACAATGGGAAACCTATCAGGGAGACTACAGCGGTTGACATTCCGCTGGGTTCCGACCACTTCCGCTATTTCGCCAGTGCGATCAGAACCGAGGAAGGTCAGGCCGTCATGATCGACAAAGACACCTTGAGCCTCATCCTCAGGGAGCCCTTGGGTGTCGTCGGGCAAGTGATTCCATGGAATTTCCCTTTCCTGATGGCGTGTTGGAAAATAGCTCCGGCACTGGCTGCCGGCGATTGTGTGGTGATAAAACCTTCCTCCGTGACATCCTTGAGCCTTCTCGAATTCGCTAAATTGCTGGGCGAGGTATTGCCTCCCGGAGTAGTGAACATCGTAACGGGAAGAGGGTCAGTCGCGGGTAACTACATCCTCGAGCATGAAGGCTTCCGCAAATTGGCTTTCACGGGCTCAACCGAAGTCGGTTACACCATCTCCGAAGCCGCGGCCAAGCGGCTCATCCCGGCCACCCTGGAACTCGGGGGAAAGTCGGCTAACATTTATTTCCCGGATGCTCCCTGGGAGAAGGCCATAGAAGGCCTGGAGTTGGGCATTCTTTTCAACCAGGGACAGGTATGTTGCGCAGGGTCGAGGGCATTTGTCCATGAAGACATCTACGACAAATTCATGGAAGCGTCAGTCGCGGCCTTCAACAAAGTTAAGGTCGGCCTCCCATGGAAGCCGGACACCCAGATGGGTTCTCAGGTTAACGAGCAGCAGTTGGAAAAGATCCTTGGCTACGTCGAGGTCGGGAAAACCGAAGGCGCAACAATTGCCTGCGGGGGCCACAGAATCAGGGATAACGGATTGGATAAGGGCGCCTTCATGGAGCCGACCATCCTTGGCGAAGTGAACAACAAGATGCGGGTGGCGCAGGAGGAAATCTTCGGACCGGTGGTTTGCGCCATCAGGTTCAAGACCGAAGAAGAAGTCATCAAAATGGCCAACGACAGCGAATATGGTCTTGGGGGCGCAGTGTGGACAAAGGACATAAGCCGTGCTTTCAGGGTGGCCATGGGAGTGGAAACAGGCCGGATGTGGGTTAACAATTACAACAATCTGCCTGCGCACGCGCCCTTTGGTGGATACAAGAAGTCCGGCATCGGACGTGAAACCCATAAGATGATGCTGGAACACTACACTCAGAAAAAGAACATATTCATCAGCCTCACAGAGACCAAGATGGGCATGTACTGAGAGAGAAGCACAGGTAGGTTTTTTGTTTTTAGATCGCTTTTCTGTCTGTTAATTCGATCGCAACGGCCGCCGGGAGCGGGGCAACTACAGACCCGCCGAAGGCGGCCGCGGCAACTGCAGGCCGCCGAGCCTTGACTCTTTCCAAGATGATGGTTGGCCGGCAGACTGATAGGTTACCACTTAGAGGCTTGTCGCGGTTTTTCGCTTAACTCATTTTTCTGAAGTTTCGAAAAACACATGCCCCGATCGCCTCTTCGGGGGCGGTTTTCCGCTAGGGCCGGAGACCGTTTGCCATGGAATTTCGGATGCGGTTCGCCTCGATGTGAGCGACGCGCAGAGGTTCGGGTACGCGGAAGCGCCGCAGGCATCTCGAGACGATCCTTTTGGAAGATGCAAAATCCGCGAGGTGGCCCGGAGAGATATAGATGGGTTTCACCCCGTCCCTGGAGCAAAAGACAAGCCCGACCTGCTCTCCATTGTAGATGAGAGGCTTACTGAATCCCTTTCTCAGAGTCACGTTTTCGTGTTCGCCGCAGAGCTTGCTCTTGGCGCATCCGATGGTGGGTATTCCAAGGTACAGGCCCAGATGAGCGGCGAGTCCAAATCTTTTGGGGTGTGCGATTCCCTGTCCGTCACAGAGCAGCACGTCGGGCTTTCGACCGATCTTCCGGTACGCTTCGATAAGCGGAGGGGCCTCCCTGAACGCGAGCATCCCTGGTACATAGGGAAATGTCGCCTTGCAGACGTGGCAGGCGGATTCGATCTGAGTGAGGCTCGGCCATGCGAATGAAACAATGACGGCGATCAGGGTTTCGGAATGTCTGGAATAAGATATATCCGATGCCCCGATAACTTTGAAGCGGGAGGGCAGGGGCTGAATACGGACCAGGGGGGCCAGGGTTTTTTGAAGGTCGGCGGCTTCCCTGGTGGAAAGGTCCCAAGCGTGCAGTTCCGAGTCCAAAATTCAACAGGTCCCGTCAACTGAAAACTAAAAACTAGAAACTAAAAACTGAACTTCTAGGCGCACCTGGAAAAGCCGCACGAACGGCAGACGATGCATCCGCCCTCATGCTCCACCGCGCCGCCGCAGTCCGGGCATGCACCCATTTCATCGGCAAAGCCGTTCCTGATGTTGGCGTTTGCATTATGGTTAAGGACCTTGGCTATGCCGTCGGAGCACGAAACGACCTGTTCGCCGTTTCCCCAGGTCGGCGAGGGGCAGCGAATGCCGACAAGCTGCTTTATTATGGCCTCGACCTTGACGCCGGAGCGAAGGGCAAGCGATATGAGCCTGCTGGTCGCCTCGATCTGCGAATACGCGCAGCCTCCGGCTTTACCCATCTGGGCGAAAACCTCGCAAAACCCGTATTCGTCGGAGTTGATGGTCACATAGAGTTTTCCGCATCCGGTATTTACTCGCTCCGTAATGCCCCTGGTCATATCGGGACGCGGGCGCGGCTCGACCTGCGGGTACTGGGTTTTGCGCTGGATATTCAGCACCTGCACGTCGCGGCTGCCGTCGCGGTAAATCGTAATCCCCTTGCAGCCAAGCTTGTATGCCGAAACGTAAGCTTCATAGACCTCTTCCGGCGTGGCTGAAAACGGAAAATTGATGGTCTTGCTCACCGCGTTGTCGGTGTGTTTCTGGAATGCCGCCTGGATGCGGATATGCCATGACGGGTCGATGTCGTGGGAGACTACGAACACACGCCGCACGTCCTCGGGAATTTCATCGGAACTTCCGATGCTTCCTTTTTCGGCTATCTTCTTCATGAGCGCGTCCGAGTAAAATCTGCGGTCCTGCGCAATTTTCCGGAATAGAGGATGGGCCTCGACAAGTTCTTCGCCGTCCAGCACCTTGCGGACGAAACTGATCGCAAAAAGCGGTTCGATCCCGCTGGAACAACCGGCGATAATGCTGATGGTCCCGGTGGGGGCGATCGTTGTCGTGGTGGCGTGCCGCATGAATGGGGTCTCGGGAGAATCGTAGATAGAGCCGGAGTAGTTCGGGAAATTGCCCCTTGTTTTCCCCATGTGGGCGGACGCGGCTTTGGATTGCGCCTGTATGAATCCCATCACCTCTTCGGCGGTGTTGACCGCCTCTTCCGAGTTGTAGGCAATGCCCAGGGAGATAAGCAGATCGGCAAACCCCATAACGCCGAGCCCGATCTTCCGGTTTGCCCTTGTCAACTCGTCGATTTTCTCAAGCGGGTATTTGTTGGCTTCTATGACGTTATCCAGGAAATGGACCACATCCCAGACAACGCTTTTCAGGTGTTCGTAGTCAATGCGGCCGTCGAGGGTCATGTTGGCCAGGTTTATCGAACCCAGATTACAGGACTCGTAGGCAAGCAGCGGCTGCTCTCCGCATGGATTGGTGCTCTCGATCCTGCCCACCCGGGGCGTCGGGTTGTCCCGGTTCATGGCGTCAATAAAGATGATGCCGGGTTCGCCGTTTTTCCAGGCGGATTTCACTATCTTATCGAAAACGTCGCGCGCGGGCAGCTTCTCGACTTCCTCGTCCGTGCGGGGGTTTATCAGTGAGTAATCTGTCCCGTTTTCTACGGCGCGCATAAAATCGTCGGTGACCGCGACGGATAAATTGAAATTGGTCATCCGGTCGTTATCGGTCTTACAGCTTATAAATCTCAGGATATCGGGATGATCCACGCGCAGGATGCCCATATTCGCGCCCCGGCGGGTCCCGCCCTGTTTTATGGTCTCGGTGGCCACGTCAAAAACCGACATGAAGGAAACCGGACCGCTGGCAACGCCCTGGGTTGAAAGCACCTTGTCGTTTTCGGGCCGGATCCTGGAGAAGGAAAATCCCGTTCCACCGCCGCTTTTGTGGATCATGGCGGCATGTTTTATGGCTTCGAAAATGCTGTCGATGGAGTCTTCGACCGGAAGCACAAAGCAGGCGGACAATTGCCCCAGATGGCGTCCCGCGTTCATGAGGGTCGGAGAATTGGGCATGAAATCCAGTGAAGCCATAAGCTCGTAGAACCTGCGCGCAGTCTCCGGGACCTTTTCGGGTCCCTCGAAGAGGGCGTCGGGCTGCGCTATGGCCAGCGCGACTCTCTGGAAAAGCTGCTCTGCGTTTTCAACCGGTTTGCCGGCATCGTCCTTTACCAGATAACGCTTGTTTAGAACGATCTGTGCGTTCGGTGTAAGCTTCAGACTCATTTGCCCCGCCTTCGCGGAATTCTTGGGGAGTCCCGCGCGGTAATCTTCGCTCATGCAGGAGGATGCCGGGAAAACCTCCAGGTTCTCCATCATTTTATCCTTTTTAGATCGTTTTTGGTATTCTTCGAAGGAAGGAATTATCAGCCCCTGTTTCGTTGTCTTCATAGCGAAAAAGGATGCCGTCCGTCAAAGAGCCAGATAAAATGAAAATGATCGGATTGCAGGGGATTCAAAGGAAAATGAGGAGATTCACGCTCACAACCCGATTATCTCTGAATATGGGATAATATCTTCCATTAGCTTTTCAGGAAAGGTGCGATCTGGCGAAAATAGTAGCTTTATCGTATGCTTGAAATGTTTCGAATTGTTTCGGTTAAATCCGCTAAACTTCGATCGGTATTTTTTTGCTTTCCCGTTTGATCGTAGTTTCGGGGCGTGTGTAAAACTATGTATACTGCATAGGGAACATTATTTACTGAGAACCATTCACAACCAGGAGAAAAATGAAAACGGGGGAAGTGCAAGGGCTTGTCCGTAAATAGGCCTTTTAGGGACCGCGCCGGATTTTGAGACCGGTTTTGGTCGCGACGATTGAGCAAAACCGCAGGCGTAGCCGGCCTACGTTGAGGATTTTGCGATTGAGGAGCGGCCGAAGCGATCCAAAAGCCGGATGCGGGCACAAAGGATTTATTTACGGACAAGCCCCTAAGTGGCAAGGGCTTTATTGATTTCTGCTTGCATTAGTTCAACCGTTGCAATTGGATCTTTTTTGGTGCTGATCGGTCGCCCGACCACTACGTAATCAGCTCCATTCGCCATAGCTTCCCCGGCGGTAACTATTCGCCTTTGGTCGTCCTGTTCTACTGTGATATTGGCTCCCGGGCGTATTCCGGGAGTTACAATCAAAAAATTGTCGCCCAGTTCACCTCGCAACTGCTTGGCTTCCAATCCGGACGAAATGACGCCGTCGCAGCCAATTTGCAAGGCCCTGCGGGCTCGAAAAAGCACTAACTCTTCGACTTTACAGGCGATACCAAACATTCCAAGCATATCTTCTTCGCCGAAGCTGGTGAGTACCGTTACGGCAAGAATTTTCACGCCATGGTGTTCCTCGATAGCCGCTTTAAGAATAGGATCGTTCCCATGTACAGTCGCGAAAGTAACGCCACGATTTTTTAGCTGTCTTACAGCAAGCTTAACCGTTTCGGGGACGTCAAAAAATTTGAGGTCCACCATTACCTTATGCCCTCGATTCTTGATCCAATCTATAATAGGGAACCAGCCGGCAAGGAATAGCTGTAGGCCGACCTTATAAAATTTGATGTGGCCCTCCAGTTTTTTCACCCATTCCTTAGCCTTTTCCGGGGAGTCCACATCAAGGGCAAAAATAATGCGTTCATCCAGCGGAATGTTTTTCCGTTTCATCTTTGTCCTCGCGATGTGGTTTTTCTCTATAATTAACAAGGAATTAGAATGATACAGCTTAGGGCCGCGTCGAGCCCGATAAACACCTATTTTTAGCACAAGATTCCGGACAGGACAAAAAATATTCTTGACCGGGGCACAAATCAGTCCGGGAATTCAAAACGACCCACTACCCGATTCCGTAATCCGATTGACAGCTTAGCCCGCTTGCTATTACAATACTCAATTCATTGCGGGCAGTGCACAAAGAACCGGTTGTTTTCGCTCCGATTTTGCGGGCCTCCCGCGGTATAACATCCGCTTCGATGCCGCAAAGGCGAAGTTAGGGTTCTTATGAAAGTCACAGGCGCACAGATACTTTTCGAGAGTTTGAAAAAAGAGGGTGTGGATGTCATCTTCGGATTTCCGGGCGGCGCTGTTCTGGACATCTACCATGAGATGTCGAGACACAACATACGGCATATTCTTGTTCGTCATGAACAGGGCGCCGCGCACATGGCCGACGGATACGCCAGGGCATCGGGCCGGGTCGGGGTCTGTCTGGTGACTTCGGGTCCGGGGGCCACAAACACGGTGACAGGCATAGCGACCGCCAACATGGACTCGGTGCCCATGGTGGTGTTCACGGGTCAGGTGCCCACGCCGCTCATCGGGGACGATGCCTTTCAGGAAGTCGATATTATCGGCATAACGCGGCCCTGCACCAAGCACAGCTACCTGGTGCGGGACGTGAACAGTCTGGGGACGGTGATAAAGGAAGCTTTCTTTCTGGCGCGCACCGGACGTCCCGGACCCGTAGTCGTCGATCTGCCCAAAGATGTGGTTCAGGCACATTCCGATTTCAGATACCCCAGGAAGGTGGACTTGCCGGGCTACAGGCCTACGCTGGAGGCGCATGCCGGCCAGATCAAGAAGGCTTTTCAGCTAATTAGAAAGGCCAAATCGCCCGTCATATTCGCCGGCGGGGGAATCATAATTTCGGAATCTTCGGAGGAATTGGCCAGGCTGGTCAAGCTCATGCATGCGCCGGTAACCTGTTCACTGATGGGACTGGGCTGCTTTCCGGCAACCGCGGAAGACGGCGGGCCCAACCCGTTCTGGCTGGGAATGCTCGGTATGCACGGCACTTACCAGGCCAATATGGCCATATCTCAAGCGGACGTTATTCTCGCGGTCGGCGTTCGTTTCGACGACCGAGTGACCGGGCAGCTCAGCACATTTGCGCCGAAGGCCAAGATCATCCACGTGGACGTTGACCCGACGAGTATAAGCAAAAACGTGGACGTCGATGTGCCGATCGTGGGCGACTGCAAGAGCGCGCTCCGGCAACTGATACAGCTTGCCGAAAACGAACCGGTCGAGGGCCTTGCCGAGGCGCGCGCCTCGTGGTTCGAACAAATAGGCCTCTGGGAGAGGGAGCATCCTCTTTCCTATTGCAGGGAAGGCGATGTGATAAAGCCCCAGTACGTCATTGAAAAAATCTATGAAGTTTCGGGCGGCGACGCCATAATCACCACTGAAGTGGGCCAGCACCAGATGTGGACAGCCCAGTTTTTCAAATTCAACCGCCCGCGCACTCTATTGACTTCCGGCGGGTTGGGCACGATGGGCTACGGTTTTCCAGCGGCCATGGGCGCCCAGGTCGCTTTTCCGGACAAACTGGTAATCGACATCGCGGGTGACGGCAGTATCCAGATGAACATTCAGGAACTCAGCACGGCGGTTTGCAACAAAATTCCGGTGAAAGTGGCCATCATAAACAACACTTACCTGGGACTGCCGCGCCAATGGCAGGAACTCTTTTACGATAAGAACTATTCGGGGTCCTGCCTGGAAGGGTCTCCTGATTTTGTCAAGCTGGCGGAAGCCTATGGGGCCGTTGGACTGAGGGCCGTGCGTCCCGAGGAAGTCGAACCGGTGCTCCGAAAGGCCTTTTCGATAAAGGGCCCCGTTTTCATGGATTTCCAGGTGGTGACGGAAGAGAACGTCTATCCGATCGTTCCGCCCGGGAAGGGCATTACTGAAATGCTTCTTGCGTAGCTCTGAATCCCGCGGTTGCGAGGCCTTAGCGTCCGCCGCGAAGGAAGCGGGCGGATCGGCCGCGGCGTAGCGCCGCTTCTCCTCCGCGCCGGCGGCGGATTCAGAGGGGAGATCTTCGGATGATAGTAACGGGCGACAAACGCCATACCATAGGCATCCTGGTCCAGAACGTTCCGGGCGTTCTGGCTAGAATAGTTGGGCTTCTCAGCGGCCGTGGGTATAACATCGAAACGGTCACGGCGGCGGAAACGAACGAAAAGGGTCTGACCCGGATTACTCTTGTCACCACGGGTGACGACAGGGTGCTTTCGCAGATAGTCAAGCAGTTGAATAAACTTGTTAACATAATCAAGGTGTACGATTTCAGAGAGACCGAGTTCGTCGACCGTGAAATGGCACTTATCAAGGTTCGAGCAGAGCAGGCTACACGCGCTGAGGTGCTTCGGATAGTCGATATCTTTCGGGCCAAGGTGGTGGATGTGAGTCCACATTTTTACACGCTCGAGGTTACCGGAAACGAGGGAAAGATTGCTGCCATAGTGGAACTTTTGGACCAGATCGGAATAGTGGAAATTGCCCGTACCGGAAAAGCTGCTCTGGCACGCAGCAAAAAACACTGAACCCGAATCGAAATCAGGAGGTAATTGATGAGAATTTTTTACGATACTGACGCTAGTCTGGATTTTTTGCGCGGCAAAAAAATTGGCATCATCGGTTACGGGAGCCAGGGACATGCGCAGGCTCAAAATCTGCGGGATTCCGGGCTGCAGGTGACAGTGGCGGACCGGCCTGGTTCGGCAAATTACGAAAAGGCGGTCGAAGATGGGTTTACCCCGGTTTCGGCTCGGGAAATTGCCGAAAATTGCGATCTGGTCCAAATTCTTATCGAAGATGACGCGCAGGCCGCGCTTTATCGAAATGACATCGCTCAGTCGATGAAGGCGGGCAAGACGCTTCTTTTTTCTCACGGTTTCAACATCCACTACGGTCAGATCAGGCCGCCCAAGGAAGTAGACGTTGTGATGATCGCCCCCAAGGGCCCCGGGCACCTTGTCAGGAGCGAATACGTGCGCGGCGCGGGCGTGCCTGCCCTGGTGGCGATTCAGCAGGATGCATCGGGCCAGGCCCTTCAGATCGCCCTCGCTTATGCCTCGGGGATAGGCGCAACTCGTGCCGGCGTAATGGAGACCACTTTCAAAGAAGAGACCGAAACGGACCTTTTCGGCGAACAAGCCGTCCTGTGCGGCGGGGTATCCGAACTGATAAAGGCCGGGTTCGACACGCTTGTCGAGGCGGGCTACCAGCCGGAAATCGCTTTTTTCGAGTGCATGCACGAACTGAAGCTTATCGTGGATCTCATTTACAGGGGCGGACTTGCCTATATGAGATACTCGGTCAGTGACACGGCGGAATATGGCGATCTGTCCAGAGGCAAGCGAATCATCAACGAAGAGACCCGGGCCGAGATGAAAAGAATCCTGGAAGAAATCCAGTCGGGACAATTTGCGCGTGAGTGGATACTGGAAAATCAGGCCGGCCGGCCCATGTTCCAGACGACCAGGAAGCGCGAAAAGACGCTGCTCGTCGAGCAGATCGGCGCAAAGCTGCGCGCCATGATGCCTTTTCTCGATGCCGTAAAGATGATCTGAGAAGCCGGTAGCTTGCCGGAAAAGTATTTGATATATGCAGGGCGGGCCTTTTGTCCGCCCTGCATAAGTTTGCGTATTTGCTTCGGGGCGTGGCTTTTCAACCATCCCCGACAATTCGGAGGATATTTCAATTCCAGGAGCGTCTGGTGTCCGCCAGGGATTTCAGGAAGAAACAGGCCAGTATCCCGGTCGCAAGTGAGGGAATACCCTACATAGTTGCCGCAATGTTTGCCACTCTTATTACCGCGGTGCTTGGATGGGCGGCCGTTGCCATTATTCTTCTGGCTCTCACTTTGCTCACGGGCCATTTTTTCCGGGACCCGGAAAGGGTTTCCAACGCAGGCGAAAGCGATATTATATCTCCCGCGGACGGCCGGGTAATCGCAATAGAGAAAATCCGGTCCGTGCGGTTTACGGACAAGCCGTCCGTAAAGATCAGCATCTTCATGTCGATTTTTGACGTTCATGTCAACCGGATACCCGTCTCGGGCACGATCGAGGGCATATACTACAGGAAGGGGCGGTTCATGGCCGCCAATCTGGCGCAGGCCAGCGATGAAAACGAGCAGAACTGGCTTTGGATAAGGTCGGACTCCGGCGCGGACATAGTGATCACCCAGGTGGCCGGTCTGATTGCCCGCCGTATAGTTTGCTGGCCTGAAACCGGAGATCGGGTTGTCCGGGCGGAACGTTTCGGCATGATCCGGTTCGGCTCGCGGATGGACTTATATGTGCCGGAAAACAGCGAAATTCTGGTCTCACCGGGCAGGCATGTCTATGCGGGAGAAACCGTTTTATGCCGAATGAACCCGTAAAGAAACGGCGCTCACGCCGGAAAAGGTGGCGTAAGGACAGTGAAGTGCGCCGCCAAACATATATCTGGCCGAATCTGTTTACCACTGCGAATCTTTTCAGCGGATACTTCGGGATCGTCAATTCCATAAACGGTAATTTCGAGTTGGCGGCCATTGCTGTTTTTGCGTCCTGTGTTTTCGACATCCTTGACGGCAAGGTGGCAAGACTGACTGGAGGGACGAGCCGCTTCGGGGTGGAATACGATTCTCTTTCCGATCTGGTATCGTTTGGGGTTGGACCCGGTTTGCTGATGTACCTGATGGCCCTGAAACCTTTCGGGCGGATCGGCTGGCTCGCCGCCTTCGTATTCATGGCGTGCGGCGCCCTGCGGCTTGCACGTTTCAACGTACAGGTCGAAACCGCCAGCAAGAAATACTTCGTAGGCCTGCCGATACCGGGCGGGGCGAGCATGATAGCCGCCTCGGTCCTGTTTCTGCGCTACTGGAACGTGGCGGTCACCGGATCGCCGGTAAGTCATGTCCTGCTGGTTATGACCTTCGTGCTGGGCTTTTTTATGGTCAGCACGATGCCGTATAACAGTTTCAAAGATGTCGAATTCATAATGGCAAGACCGTCTTTCGTAATGTTCGGCGTAGTGGTTCTGGTGACTATCATCGCTGTGACCCCGGCGTTTATGCTCTTTGTTATACTGGCGCTCTACACGGTTTCAGGTCCGATAAGATGGACCGCCTGGAAGATCAAGGGAAGAAAAGGCTTTCAGGAAAGCGTACCTGCCCCGCAGACACCAGCAGCGCTTACTCCGGAGACTATTGCGGCCGAGCAGAAACCCGTCCCGGAGATCAAAATACCTGGCGAAAATACTCAGAATTAAAGGTTTAGTTTCAATGCCCATGACTATGAGTGAGAAGATTTTGGCGGACCATGCCGGGAAGGCTGAGGTTTTCCCGCAGGACCTTGTGGAAGTGAGGATCGATTTCGCGCTTGGAAACGATATAACAGCCCCGCTTGCAATTGAAGCTTTCAGACGCGCGGGGGCCAAAAAGGTATTCGATCGCGAGCGTGTAAGCCTTATTCCGGATCATTTTGTCCCCAACAAAGACATAGCTTCGGCCATACAGGTGAAAAAACTTCGCGACTTCGCAGAAGAGTTCGACCTTGCATACTATTTCGAAGTGGGTCGGATGGGCGTGGAACACGCGCTTTTGCCCGAGCAGGGGCTCGTGCTGCCCGGAGATGTCGTGATAGGGGCCGACAGCCACACGTGCACGTACGGCGCGCTTGGCGCCTTCGCAACCGGCGTTGGGAGCACCGATCTCGCGGCGGCCATGATAACCGGCCGAATCTGGTTCAAGGTGCCGCCGTCCATGAAATTTGTATTCAGCGGCAAACTGCGGCCCTGGGTTGGAGGAAAAGACCTGATTCTCCACACTATCGGACAAATTGGAGTTGACGGTGCAAGGTACCGGGCAATGGAGTTTACCGGCGAGGTGATAGGTTCTCTTCCCATGGCCGACCGGTTTTCGATGTGCAACATGGCCATCGAAGCGGGGGCAAAGGTGGGACTCATAGCTCCGGACGCGATCACGGAGGAGTATGTCAGAAACCGCGCGAAGCGGCCGTATAAATTCTATGGCAGCGATCCCGATGCTGTCTATGAGGCCGTGTATGAATGGGACATCTCCAACCTGGAGCCGGTGGTTGCTCTTCCTCATTCGCCTCAAAACGTAAAGCAGGTTACCGAGATGCCGCTGACCCGCATCGACCAGGTGGTAATAGGTTCATGCACGAACGGGCGCCTGGAGGATTTGAGGATAGCCGCGCAGGTGATGAGGGGTAAAAAGGTCGCTCGCGGGGTCCGCTGCATAGTGATTCCCGCCACCCAGCAGATATACATGGAGGCGATGGAAGAGGGGTTGATCGAAATATTCATCGAGGCGCAGGCCGCCGTGAGCACTCCGACCTGCGGCCCCTGCCTTGGCGGACACATGGGAATTCTCGCACCCGGAGAATCGGCGGTGGCGACCACCAACCGCAACTTTGTCGGCCGGATGGGGCATGTGGAAAGCAGGGTATACCTCAGTAACCCGGCGGTTGCCGCCGCTTCGGCCATTGTCGGGCATATAGCGCATCCCGATGAGGCATCCCGCTGACCACCCGGCGTGTTATTGCAGGCGAGCCTGGCGGGATGCCTTCCGCGCTGCGCGAGGCGCACTGCCGGGTGACGCGCCGCCGAGGTTTGACTGAGGATTGTTTAGTGTAATTAACAAGTACGTTATACGAGGTATTGAACTGATGAAATTCAAGGGAAAAGCCTGGAAGTTCGGACATGACGTCGATACCGACGCCATTATTCCGGCGCGTTACCTGAATACGACCGATGCAAAGGAGCTTGCCTCGCATTGCATGGAGGACGCGGACCCGGAATTTGCCCGCAGAGTCGAGCCTGGAGATATCATCGCGGCAGGGAAGAATTTCGGCTGCGGTTCATCCAGGGAGCACGCTCCGCTCGCCATAAAGACCGCCAGGGTCAGTTGTGTTGTCGCACACAGTTTTGCTCGGATCTTTTATCGCAACGCCTTTAACATGGGGCTGCCGATACTCGAATGTCCCGAAGGCGCCGAACGCATCCAAACGGGTGACGAACTCGAAGTGGACCTCGATACAGGTGTCATAAAGAATCACACGAGGAAGGAAACGTACCGGACAGAGGTCGTGCCGCCTTTCATGCAGAAGCTGCTGGCGGCCGGCGGCCTCATGGAATATGTAGAAGAGCAGATATCGACCGAAGAAGGCCGCTCGAGTCGCTCTTGAATATTGGCATATGAATCTGAAGAAGCAAAGGCAGGCGCCGAGATGGCCAAAAAGTTCAACATAGCTGTTATTCCAGGAGATGGGACAGGCCCCGAAGTGATAGACGAAGCGCTCAAGGCGCTTGAGGCCGTAGCGCAAAAAGCCGGGTTTTCAACTGAGAACGTGTGCTTCGATCTCGGGGGAGATCGCTATCTTCGCACCGGCGAGGTTTTGCCCGCAGGGACGATCGACGAATTGCGCAAATACGACGCTATCCTTCTTGGGGCTGTAGGGCATCCGGACGTAAAACCGGGAGTGCTGGAAAAGGGCCTCTTACTCGCACTGCGTTTCGGGCTCGACCAGTATATAAACTTGCGGCCCGTCATCCTCTATCCCGGCGTCGAAACGCCGCTCAAGGACAAGCGGCCCGAGGACATAAACTTCGTTGTGGTCAGGGAGAATACCGAGGGCCTTTACGCCGGAAGCGGCGGGTTTCTCCGTAAGGGGACCTCCCTGGAGGTTGCCGTACAGGAATCGGTGAACACCCGGTTCGGCGTCGAACGCTGTATAAGATTTGCTTTCGATCTATGCCGAAAGCGCAACAATCGTAAGAAACTGACCCTGTGCGGAAAAACCAACATACTCACGTATGCTTTCGATCTCTGGCAGCGCGCATTCGATGAGGTGGCCGGGGAATATCCGGATATCACCACGGACTATGCCCATGTTGACGCCATCTGCATGTGGATGATCAAGAACCCTGAATGCTTCGATGTGATCGTAACGGACAATATGTTCGGGGACATCATAACCGACATAGGAGCGATGATCCAGGGCGGCATGGGAATCGCCGCCGGAGGCAACTTGAACCCGCATGGAGTTTCCATGTTCGAGCCTATAGGCGGATCGGCCCCGAAATACACCGGTCTTAACATCATAAATCCTCTCGCGGCAATTGCCGCGGCGCAGATGATGCTGGAGCACCTTGGGGAGGCCGGCGCCGCCGGACTTATCGAAAACGCGATAAGAAAAGTGGTCTCAAGTGATCTGAACAGTCTTTCAGCGGGCCGCATGGGTTATTCGACAAAAGAGGTCGGCGACATGGTGGTGAAGTACATCAATGAACAGTGAGGAGTGAACGGGGGATGAATTCGTTCATCTCAAACTCAGCGCGATACTTTACATAAGCGTTAATTCGTGCGATATGACTCAAGATTTCAGCATATGTACTGCTGTGTGGATTTCAGGCAAAAAGAGGCGCGGGATTCGATGGGACAAAATGGATTCAAAGTAGCAGTGGCCGGTGCGACCGGGGCGGTCGGGAATCTGATGGTCAAGGTCCTTGAGGAGAGGGCTTTTCCGATAAGAGAACTTAAACTTCTGGCATCGGTGCGTTCCATAGGCAAAACGCTCCCTTTTCGAGGCGCGGATATCGCGGTTGAAGAGCTCACGGAAGACTCATTCAAGGGCGTCGATCTGGCGCTCTTTTCCGCGGGAAGCGCCATCAGCCGGCAATTTGCGCCAATAGCGGTCCAGGCCGGCACGGTCGTCGTCGACAACTCCAGCGCATGGCGTATGGACCCGCGGGTTCCGCTGGTCGTGCCGGAAGTGAATCCCGAAGCCGCACTGTCGCATTCGGGCATTATTGCCAACCCGAACTGTTCCACAATCCAGATGGTGGTTGCCCTGAAACCGATATACGATGCGGCGGGCATCAGGAGAATCGTTGTAACCACTTTTCAGGCCGTATCCGGCACCGGGAAAAGGGCAATCGAGGAACTGCGCGTCCAGGTCGAGGATATCGCCGGGGGCCGCGAGGCGGTCAGACAGGTGTATCCTCACCAGATCGCATTCAACTGTTTTCCGCATATAGGCGCGTTTCTCGACAACGGATTCAGCGAAGAAGAGATGAAGATGGTGAACGAGACGCGGAAGATATTCGATGATCCGGAGATCCGGGTTTGCGCGACCACGGTGCGGATTCCGGTCATTTATTCTCATTCCGAGTCGATAAATATAGAGACCGAAAAGCCCATCTCGCCCGAACAGGTTCGCGGGCTGCTGGAGAAAGCTCCTGGCGTGAGAGTGCTGGACGATCCTTCCAAGGGGGTATATCCGGTCCCGCTGATCGCTGCGGGTACGGACGACACCTTTGTCGGCAGGATTCGCACGGACCCTTCGGTTAAGAACGGATTGGCCATGTGGGTGGTCGCGGACAATATCCGCAAAGGCGCTGCGACCAACGCCGTTCAAATTGCGGAAATCCTGGTGAGCCGCGGCCGGTTGTAGCTGAAGATGCGAATTATTGCAGGCGCTTTTCGGGGACGGCGTCTGCAGTCTCCGAAAGACAACAGGATTCGCCCGACTATCGACAGGGTTCGGGAAGCGGTCTTTAACATGATCGCCACTCAAGTTTCGGGGGCCAGGGTGTTGGACCTGTTTGCCGGGACAGGAGCGATGGGATTGGAGGCGCTCAGCCGCGGCGCCCGGTCCTGCGTTTTTGTCGACCAGGGCGCCCAAGCCTTACGCCTTATCGGCGCAAACGTTGAGTTGTGCGGGATGCAGGAAAGATCGCGCATGATTCAGGGGGTGGTCGGTTCGGTCATAAAGCGGCTGGGCGCTGAAAACGAGTTATTCGACCTGGTTTTCATGGACCCTCCGTATGGCAAAGGGTACTTGAGAGAATCTCTCGAACTGGTTGGAGCAATTGCCGGAGACGATGCGCTGGTCATAGCCGAGCACCACGTAAAAGACGAATCGCCACAGGTTGCCGGCATATGGCAGAAAGACCGTGAGCGCAGGTACGGCGACACTCTTATCTCGGTTTACTCCAAGTCTTGACATGCTGCAGCAAGCCGACAGGAGGAAAGATGTTCAACATTGCGGTGTATCCCGGCTCATTCGACCCCATTACGAACGGACACCTCGACCTGCTGGAGCGAGCCCTCAAGATCTTCGATAAGGTTACCATAGCTATTGCCGCAAATCCCGGAAAAGACCCTCTTTTTTCTCCCCAGGAGCGCCTCGAAATGATAGAGGTTTCCCTGGTGAGTTATCCCTGGAAAGACAGGGTGAAAGTGGACCTTTTCCAGGGCCTCCTGGTCGAATACGTACAATCGATCCCGGCCCGCGCCATCGTCAGGGGCCTGCGGGCGATCAGCGACTTCGAATACGAGTTTCAAATGGCGCTCATGAACCGCAAGCTGAACGCCGACATAGAGACTCTTTTCATAATGACCGGAATGCGCTGGATTTTCATCAGTTCGCGAATCATCAAGGAAGTCGTCATGTCCGGCGGGTGTGTGTCAGGTCTCGTTCCGGATAATGTCGAAAAGAAGTTGATGGAAAGGTTGGGAGGGGAGGAAAAAAACAGCCTGTACTAATTTGCCTTGCCGCGCGGTTATTGACCCAAAACCTTGTCCAGCGCCGCCCGCAGATCGTCAAGATCATAGGGTTTTATCAGCACCCCGCAAAAGCCGTAACGGGCATGATCGAGCACTATCGGGTCGCGGGAATGACCGGTGGAGACGATTGCCCTGATTTTCGGATTAAGGTAAAGGAGCTTTTGCATGGCTTCCCTTCCATCCATCCCGACTTTGACCGTCAGGTCGAGAATGACGGCATCGTAGCTACAGTTAGCCTCCAGCGCTTTTGAATAGAGCTCGATAGCTCCTCCACCGTCGAGCGCAAGATCCACGTCATAGCCGAGGTGCTGAAGCATCGTTTGAAGCAAATCGCTCAGCATCTCTTCGTCTTCCATCACCAATATCCGTTTTCTGGGCTCATGCGCCTGGACTATGCTTGCCGCAAACTCACCATCGGCTGTTTCTGAAGAGGCCGGGATGAGAAGGGTGACGGTTGTCCCTTCGCCGAAAAGAGACTCCACTTTGATGTGGCCGTTGTGTTTATTTACTACGGAGCGCGCGATGGCCAGTCCGAACCCCATTCCTTTCTGGCTGCCGCGATACTTGGTGGAAAAATAGGGATCGAATATGTTCGGCAGGTTTTCTTCGGAAATGCCGGTTCCTTCGTCGGAGATGACCACCTTTACGTAGCGTCCGCTTGCCGGATCGATTCCTTCTCTACCGTTTTGAGTCAATTCGACATTTTCGGCCGAGACCGAGACAACACCGCCCCGGACCATGGCCTCCTTGGCGTTTTTCAATAGACTGGTGAGGACCTGTCGCATCTGGTTCTCATCCACTTCCATTTCCCAAAGGCCGTCCGGCGCGTCAATCCGGCTGCTTGTCATGGAACCGCTGAGCACCAGGCCGGCAACACTGGAAATGAGGTCCCGTACTGAAACCCGCCGTTTGACCGGACCTCCGCCCGAAGAAAATGTTATGAATTTCTGGGTGAGATCTTTGGCGCGCAGGCAGGCTTTTTCAGCTTCCGCGAGATGTTTGTGGGCCTGGTGGTCCTCTTCGATCTTCAATTGCGCCATGTTGATATTACCCATGATTACAAAGAGCAGGTTGTTGAAATCATGAGCGATACCGCCTGCGAGAACCCCTATGGCCTCGAGTTTTTTTGCATTCAGCAACTCCTCGTCGATTTTTTTCCCGTCTTCGTTCTTTTCGCCCGGCCCGGGGCTGATGTGCCGCTTCACTTCCATACCTCCACTAACCAGCGCGCCATACATAAACACAGGAAAATTTCAGGACACGAGTCCTCACCTGTTCACGCCACTTCTATAACAAATCGGTAAAACTTTTGCTAACTGCATAGTAGATGCAAAAAATTATTAAAAAAAGAAAAGGGCGGGAGCAGGAATCCCTTCGGGGGATGCGGACCGGCCTTGAAATTTAACCGGGGCTTGGCCGGCATACTATTGAAAGTCGCTCGGAGGATTGCACTAAGAATATTCTCCCTTTATTCTTTCGATTACGGACTGGATCAGGTCCTTTATCTCATCGAGCCTGCCCGGCGTTTCGGCTTCATAGCGCAAAACGAGAACCGGCTGAGTGTTGGAAGCCCGCACCAGGCCCCAGCCGTCAGGGAAAGTGATTCGCACGCCGTCGATATCGATGATCTCCAGGTTTCTACGGCTAAATTCCAGCTTCGCCTTTTCCACGACTTCGAACTTGATTTCGTCCGGACAATCGATCCGTATCTCGGGGGTCGTAAGGGTGACGGGGACCCCATGGAGCAGTTCGGGTATTTTTCTGCCGGTTTGTGACAAAATTTCGAGCAGTCTGCACGATGCGTATATCGCATCGTCGAAACCGAAATAACGGTCCTTGAAAAAAAAGTGGCCGCTCATCTCCCCGGCGAGTTGAGCCCCAAGGTCTTTCATTTTGGACTTTATGAGCGAATGTCCGGTTTTCCACATAACGGCCACGCCACCCTGCCGCTCGATATCATCATAGAGGGTTTTCGAACACTTGACCTCGGAGATGAAAAGCGACTTGGGTCGCCTCGATAAAATCTCCCTTGCGAAGATAATCATCAGCTTGTCGCCGAAGACCACCTCACCTCGATGATCCAGCACTCCGAGCCTGTCGCAGTCCCCATCATAGGCGAGGCCGATATCGAGTGTTTCACGCAGGACCAGGTTGCGCAGGTCCGCGAGATTTTCCATTACGGTCGGGTCCGGCTCGTGATTCGGAAAAGAGCCGTCCATGTCGCAATAGATAGGGTATATTTCGCAGCCAAGCTTTTCCAGGATCGCCGTGGCAACAGGTCCACCGGTTGCGTTGCCGCCGTCGATGCCGACCCGGAGTTTCTTTTCGAGCCTGATATTTCCAGTAACGAAATCGGTATACGGAGTAAGAATGTCGAAGTCCGTGACGCGCCCCTGCGCGGCGGCAAAGTCCCCGGATTCCACTACAAGGCGCAGTTTTTGAATCTCCCGGCCGAAAATCGTATCGAATCCGTTGCAGATTTTGAAACCATTATACTCCGGGGGATTATGGCTGGCGGTGATCATCACGCCGCCTTCAAGATCGAGATGCCTGATGGCAAAATATAGAAGCGGCACCGGGCAGACGCCGACGTCGATTACGTCCATTCCGGTCCGGAGCAGTCCGCTCACGAGCAGATCTCGATACCGGTCGGACGAAAGACGGCAATCTCTGCCCAGAGCGATCCGCGTTTTGCCCTGACGGGCCATGTAGGTCCCGAATGCCATGCCAAGGACCGATACATCCGAGTCGGTGATCTCGGTGCCTGCAATTCCTCGTATATCGTATTCTCTAAAGACCTTTGAAAGCATGAAAGCTGACCCGATGCAGCCGAGTTCGATCAAAAGTGGGACGGAAGCGGCATTCGCGGAAGAAAACAAAAAACGAGAGCCCGGACGCCTCGTCCGAAAGAACTCTCGTCTGGAAAGCAGAAACGGAATCTAAGTGCGCCGGATCAATGATGCGCGCCGTCGTCCTTAGATTTAATGCGCGTCAGGGTCAGAACGACAGCGGCAAGCAAACCGATCCCGATTACGCCCAGTGCGCCGTAAAGGGCGGTAAAAAATACCGTGTGGCTCGGATCGTACCAGGGTATATCCCAGGGCAGCGGGCTGCTTACACTTCGTTTAAGGCCTTCACATAATAGTTCGCCAACTCCTAACATGGACTAGCCTCCGCAATTGACAGTATGAATGATTTACTCCCTAGCGTGAGCGAATCTACCAGACAACTGAATAGCGGTCAATTGCAAATTTTTCTCCATGTTGACCGATTATTGCGACTATTCCGAGCCGGTTTCCCTAGATCGGGATCGCGTTTCTTGAAGCCTTCCCGGGCATTGAAACCGCGATTCGTCCAGAACCCCCCTGCTGCTCCGCCTTCGTTATTTTTCCTTTTCGAAATCCTCCTTGGGCGCGCCGCAGACCGGGCAAACCCAATCGGCCGGCAGATCATCAAAAGAGGTGCCCGCAGGCACTCCGTTGTCCGGGTCCCCCGTTGCCGGATCATAGATGTAGCCGCATACCGTGCATACGTATCGATCCATCTTTTCTCCTCGTAAAATGCTGTTTTGTCATTTATGGAAAGCAAGCAGAAAGCGCACAGAAAGCAAACAGAGAAGTAATATAAAAATAATTGTCGGAATTGCAACGGAACCTGATGCGTATTGCAGGGAGGCAAATCGGATTATTGCGCTTCCCGGTCCCGCCTGGAGAGCTTCCTCAGCGATATATCGCCAGTCTAGCCGACTTCATAGCCGGCTTTCCTGATCTTTTCCCTGATCAGATCCGCGTCAACAGGATTCGTCTCCTGAAAAAGAGCCTCTCCGGCAGCAAGGTCAACGGTTACGTTGCCGATCCCATCGATTTCTTCCAGGGCTTTTTTTACAGCCTTTGCGCAATGCTGGCACGACATTCCTTTGATTTTGACTGATTTCATAACTCACTCCTTATCGGGCTTCTCCGGTCGGCTCGCGGCACTCTATCCGGCCGGTTGCCAGGAGCGCGGGACAATCGACTTCAAGCGGAGTTTCAAACCTGGCTGATGCGGACGAAAATGACGATCAGGCAACGACTTGCAAGACGATGTAGACATCTCCTCTGCGGCTGCCGGGCAGAAGGTTTCCCATGTGTTTCAGTCTCAGCCGGGTTCCCATTTGCACCCCTGGAGGAATGCGCAACGAAACCAGCTTCCCGTCTTTGTAATGAGGCAGGTTTATTTGCACGATATCGCCAAAACGCGCCTGGCTTTTCGTAATCACAAGCTTGTATGTCGTATCCGGCCCGGAAGCTCTACCCGCGAGCTTTTTCAAAAACCGGTGTTTGGGCACGGCGCCGAAGATCTTGTTTCGCAGGAACTCTCCGGCTCTTTCGAGCAAAGAAAATCCCGATTTGAACAGCTTACCGGATTTCCGGGCTTCGCCTGCGGAGCTGCGCGTCCGGCGACCGGTATTCCTGTGGCTTGCGAACGGTTGGCCGTAGCGGACTATGCGAATTTTGCCGGGACCTACGACGAAACCTTGAAAGAAGACGTTCCTGCCGCCGAAGAACATGTTATTGATAAACGCCTGGTCGAACCTCACGCCCATGCGTCCGAAATCTTGGCCCATTTCATGAAAAATGTCCCGGGCCTGCCTGCTGGAGAAAAAATCCCTGAAAATTTCTTCCTGCGAATATCCGAACCCTGACCCATGGGTGTTTTGACGTCCATTTCCGATGTGCCGATACTGGTCGTACTGGGCGCGTTTCGAGGAATCGGAAAGAACACCGTAAGCTTCGTTTATCTTCTTGAAACGCTCTTCGGCCCTCAAATCGCCGGGATGTCTGTCCGGATGGGTATCCAGGGCCAATTTGCGATATGCTTTTTTTATCTCTTCCTGCGTAGCATCCGGAGAGACGCTCAGTGTTTCGTAGTAGTCAAAATTAGGCATCCGGCTATCTTTCCCGAAAATTTCTTTATGGCGCTAAGTTGAATATACTGTCAATGCGGCAGAATGGCAACATCGCATAAAGGGCGCCTCGAAACGGGATGGGCCGTATTCTCCGGAAGATCCCGGTTGTGTCCGGGAAGCTTTTTTGTGACCCCTTATCGCGCTCCGCGAAATTTTTCGTAATCGAAATGTCCCGGTTTCACACCCAGGGCTTGTCCGTAAATAGGCCTTTTCGGGACCGCGCCGGATTTTGAGACCGGTTTTGGTCGCGACGATTGAGCAAAACCGCAGGCGTAGCCGGCCTACGGTGAGGATTTTGCGATTGAGGAGCGGCCGAAGCGATCCAAAAGCCGGATGCGGGCACAAAGGATTTATTTGCGGACAAGCCCTTAACTACGGCTTTCTCCTTCCTCATGATTAACGGCAATCGATGCCTTCCGGTGTTTTCAGACCGACGTCATCCGCAGCCTGTTCCGAAAACTGCGGCGGGAGGGCAACAAGAAGGTTGCCAAAGCCGCGCTCCTTCTCTATAATAGCCGATACTGCCGAAGTGGTGGAACTTGGTAGACACGCCATCTTGAGGGGGTGGTGGGGAGACCCGTGCCGGTTCGAGTCCGGCCTTCGGCATTTATTTCATCTCCCACCCCAAGAACCAGGTGAGCTTGTCCCGAGCAAAGCGAAGGAAGTCAGGCCTTCGGCACCAGCAAATTGTCCCGCTTGTTGCAACAGGCGGGATTTTTTTATCTGATGTGCCATTCATAGACATGGTTTCAATGCTTAGAATTACTCTCCAATCGAACGGTTCGAGATGCGAGATAATCGCCAACGAGCTGAACCGGCAAGTCATTTAACGGTCACTTATAATAGCCCATCAAAACGATCTCGAGCACATTCTGGCCGAGATCTTTTCGGAATCTCACCCAGGTGATAGGAACAGTAGAAAAAAAACATGGTGGGAAGGAACGAGCGAGTCGTGGACCGTTGAGGGCATGTTGGAGCACACAGCGGAGATTAAAGAGTACCTGACCTTAAGTTATGAACTCGGAGGCTGGCTGCCTCCCAATCCGAATGCACCGGGAAGACCTCGGAAAGCTTATGCAAGGCTGCGGCGGCATTGGAGGGAGTTTTTGTCGGGATTCATTTTATACCAGCTTCATCTAATCGCTTTAGCAAGGCTTTCCTCCGTGCGTGGGCCTCGCGAAACCGGGCGATTTCCAGCGAAAATTCCCCCTGCCTTTTTTTGAGCAAATACGCTTCCGATAAATCGACAAGCAGCCGGCATGCTTCCTTATGAGTAGAGGCGATTCCCCTTTCAGCCAAAAGATGGGCTCGCTTCCAGTGCCGATCAAAGTCCCTGGCCAGTTCCGTCAGATAGGTCATGCGCTTTCTGCGGAGTTCCTCAGTCTGACGCATTCTTTCTCTTGCTTCCCGCTCGACCCGCTTCGCTCGTGCTCGTTCCACCTCTTCCAGCAATTCTGCAACCGAGCGCTTGCGCCACTTTGAGACGCCCTGCTCATCCGGGGCATGGTTGTGCAAATAAGCGGAGAAATCCTGCCGAATCAATCGCTCGGCGTGTCTGGATTTTCCCTGGAGCAGCAGGAGTAGATAATCTCCAGCTCTTTCCTGCGGTATGCCGGCGACCCATTCAAACATCTTGTGCTCGGACTGTAATTTGTCGGGTGGCGGAGGACTGGCAAGTGCGGCCGCGCAGAGGAAATCCGGCTCAATTCCCAGGAACTCGATGAGAGAAGACTGCGCTGCACTGAGAGAATTCAATCCGGGTGGAATCGGAGGTTCATCTTCGTCTTCCGCTACAATACCGGCGTTTACGCCATGAAGCCAACCGAGATAGAGTGCGCGAAAATCTCCCCTCTCAAGCTCGGCCCGTATCGGAATTAATTGTGCCATCCAGCCCTCCGGCTCAGCCCAATCGCCGTCAGGTTCCTCGTCATTCCGTACCCATTCAAGAATGAGATGGTCATCGGTGTACCAAAAGCTGAAGATGTCATCGATCGCGTATGAGCTCAACGTTTCCTCGCCGATTGACTCCTTGGGAAGCCGTAGCATTAAACGATAGGTCCCCCAATCTGCGAAATAAACGTGTGCGTCGAAGTACTTCTCCACCAGCGTGCCGGGAGAACCCTTGAGGTCACCCCAGTTGTATTCATTCTGAAATCGGGTGGAAGTGATTTCCGCGCGTGTTGAGAGGCTGCGCAAAGCGGCCATCTCTGATGGGTTGAGAGGCCGGTCGATCGTAAGGAAATCATAGTATTGGTATTCGCTCATTGGGACATCCTCGGGGGAGACGAATCATGGAGACCCTCTTTCAGGGCACGTAGGCTCCGGTGTTAATGTGTGGCAACCATAGACTTAAGGGTTGAGGAGCTGTTACCACTCGCACTTCCAAGTCCTCATCGATTCTGACCACCTCCGATTGCTGTATGGCCTGCGAGTACCATCGATTGGAGAAGCCGAGGATTTTCTCATCGGTTGGCGTTATGTCGACGATCACCCCATGGAAGGACCAGCGACACACCGGGTGCCCGCTGTCGATGCTTTGCGTAAATTCACGTTCCCGAAGAGCGTCCTCCAAACGGCAGTAGTCCATTCTGGATAATACTTCCACAATCACATCTACATCGGAGGTTGTCCGAATATAGGGCAGAGCCGGGTCCGTTATGAGAAGAGACGTTGCCGCACCGCCGAGGAACACCATTCTTTCATTTAGACTCCCGAACCCCTTTTGCAACAATCCTTAACATTTCCAACGTTGCGCTGCTCTTAATTTTCATTTATTGCAGTCTCGCTCTGATCTCGTTGACGGCGATCTCCCTTTCTCTAGCGCGACTGTCCCGAATTGCATCCACAAGGACTAATAACTCATAAAGCTTGAAGTCCTTGGCTGCGGCTTTCGGGACAGACTTATATAGCGGAGCGAATTCATACCCTTGCTCCTCTCCCTCGGGATCAGGCCATACCGGTGGAAGTTGATCGGAAGAAACAATCAGGTCTCGTAAAGGTGGCCCGGCAAAGCTGGTAGGCACGCCACGCGTCAGTCCGCCCCTGGAAGGAGGGTACGCATATTTAACGCCGTGAATCAGGAACTCCAGAAGCGCTTTCTTGACAGGCCTTCGTCGCTGCTCGTCGAAAAGGCGTGCTGCCACTGCCCGTTTCAGCCCCGAGTGGACCTCGGAGGGGCTCATGGAGATCTCCAGCCCCAGGGATGAATACGACCACTTGGATTCTCCCAATGCAACGAGCTTCATCAAAATCAGCATGTCCTGTGGTTTAAGTCTCATGGGTATTCTTTATTCGCGATTCGCGAATTGCGCAAGAAAAATAGCATCTTCGAAGGTAACAGACCGAAAAAAACAATCGAAATCCATTGGTCCTAGTGTTCGACTACCGAGGGGGTAACCCCCGAACGTGCGACAAAAAATGATCACTCAGCATCGCTCCATATCACTCAGTGACACCAGTTGAGTCGGACAGGTCGGAAAAGCTGGTAAAATCAATGCGTGGCTAGAGGTCCGGCCTTCGGCACTTATTTACATCTCCCACCCCAAGAACCAGGTGAGCTTGTCCCGAGCAGAGCGAAGGAAGTCCGGCCTTCGGCACTTTTTGGAATTAACTCACAAAATCAGACTGGTCGAGCAGTAGTCACTCCTCATCACGATTCTTTTTCACGTCACTTATCAAAATCTCCAGAACTTCCTCTGCCCGCACGATCAGCTTCTTTGCTGTGCTTTGCCATTGTTCGGATAACACATTTGGACTGCGATAAATGAGTTCATCATTCTCGATTCGAGTTTCCGGTCCTTCGTGCATCACAACAGCGCCGAGACAGTACGTTACTATAGATCCGAGATCTTCGGGAGCAACTCTGAAAAATTGAGACCTCGTCGATTGCCACCCATTTCCCTTATCGAGATCGTAATCATGGCGCCGCAGCCACACCTCGATGCCCATCATCAATCCGGAGCGAATTGAGCTGCAGACCCAACCCAAGGCAGATTTATTCTCCAAATATCTTCGGGCATTCGCCAACTCCGCTAAAGCGGCGTCGGTGAAGAAATCAATCCATTGGTGATTGTCCATCATTTTTGGAGCAGTACGGAGTGCTATAATTATATGACAGGTTTTCGAGATTAAGAAACAAAGTCCAACAGGCGGCTCCCGGCAACTAAACCTTTAACGGTTTTGAAGTGCCCATCGAAGCTCATGACGGCCATTTTATGTTGCAAAGCAGTAGCGGCAATCCACATATCTGAACGCTACATAAGCGTTGGTGTCCAAAAGCACATCCTTCATTGCCATAACTTCTTATCCAACTCATCCAAGTAGCTGATAGCATTAATGAACTCGGCTGCCTGCTCCTCGGTCCAAGTGCCGGCCAGAGAATCCAGATCCTCATGTAACCGAGGCGGGGAATGCTCACCTTCGCATTCGATTCCCTTCCGAATGAGATGCAAAGCAACGGTTTCCTTGTCTATACCACACCGCTCCGCTTCCCTCTCTATCCAGCTTGCGGTCGCCTCGTCCAAATTATCGATAGTGATTGGTCCGAGCACGGTGATTACCTCCACGGTTCAGGATTTTCTATGCGACCATAATGATAATAACACATCACGGCATTCGCCAAAACAGCTTTCCAAATACATCCCGGCTTGGAGCATCTGACATTTTTTTTCTCGGACAAATGGAAAATATTTTGCCCGAAATTGGGGGTCGCCGAATTCTTGCAAATAGTCGCAGTGGAGTTGCGAAAAATCAGGCGGATGACGTAGCCGAGAGATGCCGAAGTGAGTAAAAGCAAGCCCCGTAAGCCTTTCAAGGAGTCCGGCCTTCGGCGCCAGCAAATTGTCTCGCTTGTTGCAACAGGTGGGATTTTTTTATCCGCCAGCTAAAAGCGGGACGGCTGGACACGGGCCGTCCCGCCAGGGTCTCATCAAAGGACTTACAGTGCATTAGGTTCATCACTCCCGGCATGGTAAGCCTCACGCTGAATCTACAATCTGAATGGCATGGCGGGAACACACTCTTTGCACTGGAATCCGCACCCATTCGGGTGTAATAAAAACCCACTTTCCTTATTTTCCCAATACACTAATTTTGCCTGAAGCTCTGTACGGGAGTCTTTTATGGCCAATCAGCAGCAAAGTCCATCCCGGCAGCTTGCTGCCAAGGTTATTTTCGCGGCATTCCAGATTCTAAAAGAAAAAGGTGGGGAAGCCCCAGGCCGAGAAGTTGTCGCAGAGGTCGGAAGGCGCGTCCAATTGGATGACTGGGCCAAGGCGATCTTTGAGAAAACCGGCTACATCCGATGGCAATCCCTATTGCACTTGTTCAGCATTGACTGCACCAAGGCGGGTTACCTCCTCAAGAAAAAGGGGATTTGGTATCTGACCTCTGAAGGCGAAACTGCTTTGACGTTGGGCGAGGTCGGACTCCTGAACGCTGCCGTGGCCGCCTATAGGCGATGGAAGGGTGAGCAGCGACTTGCAGATTCAAAAGAAGATCAGGATGTCTCCGATCAAACTGAAAAAAGCCAGGAAGCGACCATTCAGGACATCGAGCAGATTGCGATAGAGGGCCTGAAGAAAGAGATTGGCAGGAAGAATGCTTACGAGTTCCAAGACCTCGTGGCAGCGCTCCTTCGCGGGATGGGATATTATACTCCTTTTACCGCCCCACAGGGCAAAGATGGCGGAGTGGACGTGATTGCTTATCGTGACCCGCTTGGCACAGTCTCACCCCGCATTAAAGTCCAGGTGAAACACCGGGAATCCGCTGCCTCTGTGCAAGAAGTCCGTCAACTAATGGGCCTGCTTCAAAAAGACGGCGACGTAGGCATCTTCGTATCTTCAGGTGGATTCACGGGCGACGCAAAAACCACCGCGCGTGGCTCCCATGTCCATGTCGAATTAATAGACCTCGACCGATTTATCGTGCTCTGGCAGGAATTCTTTCCGAAGCTAACAGATGAAGACAAAAATAGACTGCCACTTATTCCGATCTATTTTTATTCCCCTTCGATTTAAGAAGAGGCAGATTCAGAAAGCCGAGGAAGTATAAGATGCAGCTATACGAATTCCCCTATATCGGTGGCTGCCAAAACTGCCATGACTGGCTGGAAGACCGCAAAGGGCGCGCATGCTCTCGGAGGAAGGGATCGATCACTACCAGCGTATCATCGTCGCCCTTTCTGAAACGATCAAGCCGATGAAAGAGATCGACGAAATTATTAATCAGGACGGAGGCTGACCTGGTGCTTTCAATAGATTAGGCTTACCAGGCATCAACTGCGCCGAAGCTTCTCCCGATGCACCCAAGCACGAAATGAGGTGAAGCGTGGAACAGAACGAGGCAAGTATCTATCTACGCTATCGTGGTTTCAAAGATCATTCACAGGTTGACCTCTCTCAACTGGGTATTTCGCTACTCGGCTTCGATCAACTTTTCAGGAAACTGATTAAGGTCACACGAATCAATGGCGACGTTCAGCTTAAGGTTACGTCATTCAAGCCTGGCTCAATTGACGTAGAAACGATCATCAAAATTTTACAGTATCCAGATCATCTGCCGTTCGACAGAGTTAATCATCTTCTCGAATTCTTGAAAGTAGCCAGTGACATAGTATGGCAGGACGCATGTTCTTTCTTTAAAGGAATAGCAGTCACCTATGAGGAATTGGAAGCATATTTCGCCAGACACCCCCTCCAGGTTGCGTTTCTGGTTGCCGCCATTATCAAGTTTATCGACAGATGTAAGAACCTTAAGCAACCTCGCGATCTTATAAACAGTGAGTTTCCAAAAGGCATTGCCATAAGTCTTCACAGATTAATTCACAGTCACGGTTTCAAACGAGCTTTGAGGCCAATCATCGAAGATGAGGCTATCTCGATTGAGATAAGCAATGATGTCCAATCCAGTGAACGTGTCGTTATCGATCAAAATAATTTTCACAATTACTTGGGTAAAGATGATGAAGTCCTGCCGTACTTGGAAAATGGATGCGCCTACTGCTTGCTCGGTGAAATCAGAAGCCTGAAAAGCACCGTTGGGGACAGCCTCACCTTCAGGCTCATCAACAACGGCAAGACCTATAATTTAGACCTCATTCCACCTGAAGGCATTTCTACCAAGCATTATACGGAATTCTACAAAGAACTTGTGACTATAGAGGCTGAAGTGATAAGGACGTCACTATATAAGAAACCTAAGCTGAAACTGATTAGTATGGATTTTCAACAGAGACGAATAACAGGCTTAGACGATCCCATAATACCGGGATTAGCTAACATATTCAGTCAGTCGCTAACTCCAACTCTATCTGGAACCACAAGCCGGTTTCCATCAGGTCTTCCAGGTATCAGAGGAATCCAATTGTGGTCACCAGCATCAGACGACACAAATTCTGCTGTAGGGCCTTCGTCACCAGATGCTGACAGAAGTGAGCCCGACGAATAATGATCATAGTACCTAATTGGCTGATAGCCTTTGTTTGGCAGCTCCGGCAAGTCTCAGCGGAGCTTTTCAGGTATGCGCCTCCGTGAGCCGCATGAATTTTCGAGCAGCAAATGGTCCACCTTCTGACCTAATCAGGAGATAGAATGAACAAGGATTTTCTCATAACGATATTTTTGTCCAATACGCAGGGTGCCAGCTTTCAGCGTGCAAACGTTTATGCAAAAGATGCGACAGACCAACAAAAGATACCATTCAAAAACGACTTTCTAAATAGACTTAAGGCGCTTGAAAATCGCTACGCCGTGCCGGTCTCTGATAAAGATCACTGTTGTATCATTCAGAACTTCGCGAAGGGACTGTCGGATTCCCATTCGAGTGTCCTTGCAAATGGGCGATTGCGGATCGGAGTAGCTCAAAAGGCGGTGAACCTGTTTCTCAAGTTCTTGTGGAGTGCGGATTTGATACCTGAGCCACCGCATTGCCCCGTAGATCGGATCGTCCTAAATGAATTGGGTATCGACATGAACTGGACTCAGTTGGACGATATTAAAGAATACCAAAGGATAATTGTTTCGATTCGGGAAGTGGCCGGAGATATGTCACTTTCAAAGTGGGAAGATGATCTGTGGCGCAGAAAGGCTCAATAAAACATCTAGACTCAAAGGGACGTGAAAATGGAGCTAAGACACAACGACAAAATTCTCGGCAGCTTCCAAGAACTGGTCAGATCATACCCCGAGAGGGAATTTGACTCGCCATTCCGTTCCACGGTGCCGCTGCTTTCGCTCTGGCGAGCCCCAGACCAGTGCTTAGTAGGTTTCTGCCAAGCGATTCAAGTGTCGCCGCCAACTCAGTGCGTGGCCAGCTTCGAATATCAAGTACCTCCGCCTAAAGGCCGGGGCAAAGCGTCACACACCGACCTCATGCTCTTTGGGGATTCGACGACTATCGCTATCGAAGCGAAATATACAGAGCCTCCATACAAAACGGTCAGACAGTGGATGGGTGTTGGGAGTTCTAACAAGCGTTCAGTCCTGGAGGGCTGGCTTGAACTCATCTCCCGTGCAGCGAAACGTGACCTTAGACCGAATGATGTAGGCAAAATATCATATCAGCTCGTGCACCGTTGCGCGTCGGCATGTCATAATGTGGCACGCACCCGGATTGTGGTATACATGATATTCGACGATGGCTCAAAAAAGCCCGAAAGCGATTATTACTTGGGGCAGCTAAAATTTATAAAGTCTTTGCTGGGGCATTCTGCTGGCCTCATGCTTGCCTTAATCCGAGTCCCATTCCGCCCCAAACCGGCATACCTCGATCTTCAGAAGATGTGGAAGTCCGGACGCAGATCCCTGAGAGCTGCGGTGATTGATGAGCTCCTGAGAGATGCCCCGATGGAATTTGATGGGTTTCAGCCGCTGTGGATTTCGGAGCCCAGATGCCCGCTGAGTGTCAAGCGATAAGCCGTTCATGCGATGTTGGGGACGGGGTGGCAGGAAACGGCCAACTGATCAGAAAAAGCTACTATGCTATGACGCCCAACGCTAACGCACCAGGCAAGTAGAGTACGGCATCGCCGTGCCATCGTATGCTTAGAGACCTGTCCCGAGGAGGGATGGCAACATGAAAGAAAGTGAGTTCACATCCTGGCTTGATTATCAGAAATTCGAACATCATGTCAAAGAAGAGAGACGCTATGTGCATGACATAGAGGCTCAAAGATTACTCCGGACTGTTCTGATGACAAGCGAGAGCCGCAAAACAAAACTACCCAAAGAAAGGTATTTATGGCGAGCGCAACTCGGTAATAGTTGGAGGCCAATTTATCAATCAGATTGCGAGTCACCAAATGAGGAAGAAATACACGTCACGGATATATCGTGTGCACTACCCTCTGAACGAATGAAACCTTGCATGGGGTCGGCATCCGAAGGACGCGCCAATCCTAAAGGGATTCCTTGTTTATATTTGTCAAAAGACAAAGAAACCGCAATGTCTGAAGTTCGCCCCTGGATTGGTTCTCTGATTTCTGTCGGACAATTCAGGACTATTCGAGACTTAGAACTTGTGAATTGCACGCTCCATCATAAAGGGTTCATATTCCATTTTTCAGAACCTGGGCCCTTGGAACGCGAACAGGCCGTTTGGTCTGATATAGGCCGTGCATTCTCTCGGCCCGTGAATCCCAGCGATACGGTTGCTGATTATGTTCCAACACAGATAATTGCTGAACTTTTCAAAAGTAATGGCATCGATGGGATTGTATATAGTAGCAGTCTAGGCAAAAATCTGAACGTAGTTTTGTTCGATCTGGATTCCGCAGAATTGATGAGTTGCTCACTGTTTGGGGTAAAGACAGTCAGCTTCACCTTTGATGAAGCCGATGAAACATACTACGTTGGTAAGCGTAAAGCTTAATTATGGATTGGGTTAGCGACATTGGGAGGAACTTATGCTGGGTCGAAAATCAGCGGGTACGCCTCCGGGTACGAGCCATCCAAGGCTATGTATTTTCATACAAGGCTGTGTTTGTAAGTGCCTGAAATTGTAGGTAGCGGTGTCAGAATTGTGGCCTGTCACGCCGGAGGCTCTGGTAATCGCCCTTGAGAGTTCCTAGCCTGTTTTTTTCGACATGGCATGCCCACGAAAGACCTTGTTGAAAGGAGATCAGGGAACGACGAGAAGCTCGGAAGGCGTCTTGGCTATCGAAGAGTAGGATGTGAGATTTCGGAGTAATTTAGCATTGGAAGGCCTGACCTGTCATGGCTACGAAGCGAATACGAATAGGAAAGTTACCGCCGCGCTTTAGTTTTGCTCTTAACCAATACATCCAAACTCGATGGAGTAGGTGTCCGAAATGTGGCAAGCTCACATACATGCGGAAATTTCCGCTGCTTATTCATGTAGATGGATTCGGACTCCTCAACTTGGGTAAGACATGCCGCTACTGCGCGACATGCGAGTTTATAATAGCCCATCAAAATGATCTCGAGCACATTCTGACCGAGATATTTTCGGAATCTTACCCGGCGGTGATCGGGAATGAGTACCAGGTGATAGGAACGGTAGAAACAAAAACATGGCGGGAAGGCATGATCGAACCATCTACAATCGAGTTTATCTTAGAGCATACGGCAGACATTAAGGAGTACCTGACCTTAAGATATGAGCCCCGAGGCTGGTTGCCTCCCGATCCGGTTGCACCGGCAAGGCCCGGAAACCCTAATAAGAAGCACAGACACCGTTAGGGTGGATCGTTTCCTTGCAGGCTCGAGTCGGCCAGGCGCTTTGGCATCAAAAACGGAGTGAACGCTCAAAATCGACGATCCTTGACGGGCCTGGGCGAATGACTGTAAGTTTATGTAAAATCTTGGAGTTCTCACAAGCGGGAATCTGCTATTATATTGTTCCAGGTGGATGACATTTTTAGAAGCCTTGCCTGAAAGGGTGATTGGAGAGCGCGATGGAATCACTAAGCCAGCTTGCCAAAAAAGCTATCGAGCTCGAACCGGTCGGCCGGATTCGATTGGTCGAAGCAATTCTATACAGCCTTGACAAGCCGGATCATGACATTGAGCAGAGTTGGATCGCCGAATCGGAAGCGCGATATGCGGCTTATAAGCGAGGAAAACTCGATGCGATAGATTGGGAAGACATTAAGAAAAGGTATGAGCGTTGAAAGTCCGCTTCCTCTCAACGGCCGGCATGGAATTGGACGAAGCCATACGCTATTATGATCACCAGTTGTCAGGTTTGGGCTTCCGCTTTTTCCAGGAAGTGAATGCGGCAATTGGTAGGGTTAAGCTCATGCCCGAAGCATGGACTAGAATTGACGAGCAAAACGAGGCGCTGCCTTCTGAAGGGTTTCCCCTAAGCCCTTCATTATGTAGGCGGAGAAAGATGAAATACTGATTACCGCGTTAGCCCATTTTCATCGAGACCCTGAACATTACGAAGGCAGGATTATCTGATATTTCCTGCATGGTCGTCGCCTGTGTAAGTCCCCTCTGTATCTATCGGAAGTCGAATCATGCAAGTCAACCCACGATGATCTTGAAGAATCGGGTGATCCGAGGATGTGCATCGACAACGCCAAAGATGAGTACTATAGATGCGTAGATGAATGGGAGCGGAAATGAAACAATCAAAATCAACTGCATGCAAACTATTCGCATTGCTACTGGTCCTCAGTTTGCCAAGCGTTTCTCAGGCCTGGCACGACGAAACCCACCTGGCTATTGCCAAAGCTGCCGGATATGAGAAATGGTACAACGCCGCAGGACCGGACATCGCCAAAGTCAAGGCAGGGGATAAGGAGGGCTACAACCACTACTCGAATAATCCGCCCGATACGGTTGTGACTCCAAAAATGATTCTGGATCAGATTCCCCGATACAATGATCCGACAGATGAGAACGGGCATCTTTATGGGGCTATAGTCGCTTCCCTTCGAGATTACAGATCGGCCAAAGCGGCAGGAAAGTATGGAGAATACCATCTCGCCTATTGTGCTCATTACGTCGGCGATCTGTCCATGCCGCTTCATAATACCCGGTATAATTTGTTCAACCGGCAGCATCACAACGCAATGGACGGTATAGTCAACGATGATGTGCTGGAGCACCTCGATCGGATCAAGGTCTATCCCATTCAGATCAAGTCCGAAGACGATCTGGTAAGGGAGACAGCGCGGATTGCGAACCTTTCAATGAAGCTGGGTTACCGGCTTGAGTCGGAGAATCGCATGCTGACCAGGGAGGAAGCTTATGCGCAGATTGGGCACAGTGCTTCGCTCCTGAAGGCCATTATAGACTATTTGCATGGTCAGTGAAGGCAGAGTTTCTTGACCGGCCGAGTCTCTTATCGCGGCAAATAGATTCTTGCCGATAAAACGATAACGAAGGATCTCCGCTTGACAAGAAAAGCTCATCGAAATCGCATCAGAAATCGTCCAGACTCAGATATCTTCGAACGAAAGACGGCGTCGTTCAAAAAAAGTAATAAGGCTCCGGAATCACAGCTTCATTTACGTTGCGTTATCCAAACAGCCACCTATAATAACCTGGACTAGCTCATAATCCACATTTCGACTGGATGGCCGATACCTTTTTGCTAATGCAACAATTATGAAGGAGACACAACATGTCCAAAAAACTCATCGAAATCGCATCAGAAATCGTCCAGACTCAGGTATCTTTAACTCCGATGTCCGCCACTGATATCGCATCATCTCTCCGGCAGGTCTTCAGCACTCTCCATGAACTGCAAAAAGCTGAAGCGGGAGGAATTGAGTCAGCTCCGACCGCCGAAGTTGCCGGAGAGGCGCCAACAGAAGAAAAACCCGTGCTCACGCCTGAGAATTCCATCCAAAACGACAAAGTAATCTGTCTTGAATGCGGCGCCGAGATGAAGCAGTTAACACAGAAGCATTTGAAATCCCATAGCATCAGCCCAAGAGAGTACAAGAGAAAATATGGTTTTTCATTGCGAACTCCTTTGGCTGCAAAAACATTAACCAAGGCGCGAAGAAAAGCCGCAAAAAAGAGAGGATTGCCCGAGAATCTGAAGAAGGCGATTGAGGCGAAGAGACAGAGCAAAGCGAAAGCGGCCAAACCGGCGACAACTGAGACTGTGGCAGCCGGCAAACCGAAACGGACGAGAATTCGGAAGAAGAAAGTAGCTTAATTCAGGCCAGGTTACATGGGCAAGAGTCAACTTTACTATTAATATTAGTGTAGTCTGGACGGCAGAACAGAGTCCACTGTGGTTTAGTCGGTATTTTCCCAGGAGAAGTTATGTCGATGGAAGGAACGAAAAAAACCATGAGCATGCGCCGGGTAGCTCTGCTTGTCTGTTTCGTGTGCCTTATTGGGTTGTCTGCTTCAGTGACTTATTTGATTTTGGACGTCAAGTATCAACGGCAATTGGACAATAAAAATCAAGAGGTACAGACCATTCAAGAAAATAACAAAGCTTTGACAGATCAAAATACTGAGTTGAGGAACTCTTTACAGAAATTGGAGGATGAACGCAGCAAGCTGGACGCTCAATTGTCGGAAATAGAAGCTCAAAAGACCGACAGGCAGACCTCGGAGCAGAAATATAACGACTCCGAGGAGATGGTGGTTCTTAAACCGACATGGGTGAACTCCGGGGAGACGACGCCGGCCTTTGACGGCAACCTGCGCATCGTTCTTTATAAAGCTTCTGACAAGGACGAGTGCGAAAAAGATTCTGCAGCCGTTAGCTATCTCATCAGCAATACAGATAAAAAGAAACTGTGCCTCCGGATGGGGAAGCCGGAGAATTTTGCATATGAAGGCAGGAACTATTTGTTCACGTTGTCTGGAATCGCAGCGCAAGCGAGCGTGTATCGTTACTGCATTTCTATTTCATTAGAGCGATAAACAAGAAATCTCCCGGAGGTTCATCCAAACAGTTGATGTATCATTCCGGCTACAGGCACGTATTTGAACACATATGATACTGTGTGTGCGACTGTGTCACAGATCAACCGAATTATTCCCGTAACTTGTGTAATGGACCCTGCGCATCGCACTGATGGAGGGTTTCCAGCTTAAGAGGGGTTTTTTATCTTTCCGGCGGCAAAATAGAAGGCTTCAGGTATCAATTCGATATCAATGACGGTACTTTGTCCCAGCAGTTCACCGTCGGCTTCGAACCTGATCGGCATCGAGGAGCGGATCTTTGCTCTACTTCCACTCAACCGGGTTAGTAAGGGGGAGTCCTTATTCAACCGCAGGTACGCTCGAAGAATCTGAAAGAGTAAGCCTACCGGGGAGACCGGTGCGGCAAGGACAAATTCAAATCGATTATGTGATGGGGATGCACAGGGAGCGATCCTTATTCCATTCCCGAAGCAGCACCCAAGGGCTGCTCCGAAAAAGACGGCATCAACCCGGAAAGGGGAATCTTCAACGAAGCCGTCCAAGGTAAACGGCCGAAGCTCTCTTATTGCGGCAAGGGCGCTAATGGCGTAAGAAAACCAAGATGATCGCGGGAGGCTCAACTTTTTATATCGGTAGATCACTTCCGCGTCGAACCCCAGCCCCAGGACCATCGCGAAAACCCTTTGTCTGATACCGTCCTGAACTTGGTAACGGCACCTCCCAAGACTTACTCCGATGGCCGATTCCTCGACGGCTGTCTTCAATCTGGCTGCCATTCCCGTCCCGTTTTCAAAGTTCCGAATGTAGTCACAACCGGTGCCGAAAGGTATCATGCCCAATGATGGCATATGCCCCTGCTCTTCACACCAGAGTCCGTTCAGGACCTCGAAAAGGGTGCCGTCTCCGCCTACAGCGATCACTCTGTCGTATCCGGAGCGGCGGGCTGATGCGGCAATGGATTCCGAATGCCCTGGATATTCACTCCAAAATGTATCGATCCTCTTTGCTTCCCGCCCTATCGACTGCAGGAGAACGGGCCATTGCTTCGGGGCCTTTCGACTTCCCGCAACCGGGTTAACAACCGCAGCTATTCTCATTCCGCTTCCCAAACAGGCGCGAACTGTGGCCGTGCTCTATTTTCGCCTGATGATGGCAAGGTTATCGATAAATTGCCTTACGCTCGTGGTCCAATTGTGTGAAAGCGCAAACTCCCGGCATTTGCGCCCGTCAATCGCCATTGCCTGGATGACGGCCTTGCCGAGATCCTCATCCAGAAACCCTGTCTCGCCATGCCTTATTATGTCCAATGGGCCTCTTACGGGATAAGCCGCAACGGGAACGCCACTGGCCAAAGCTTCAAGTATGACAAGGCCAAAAGTGTCCGTTCTGCTTGGGAAGACAAACACGTCTGCGGACGCATAACAGCCGGCCAATTCCTCGCCGCTTTTGAACCCGACGAATCTCACTTGCGGGTATTTAGCCTTCAGCCTGGCAAAATCCGGTCCGTCACCGACGACATATTTAGATCCCTCAAGATTTAAATCCAGGAATTCCTCTATGCTTTTCTCCACCGACACTCTGCCCACATACATCAGGATGGGTCTTTTATCGGTAAAAAGGCCCGTCCTGGCGGGAGAGAAGAGCGTCGTATCAACTCCGGGGGTCCACTGAACAAGGTTTTTGAATCCCCACTTGCCAAGCTCGTCTATCAGCGCGGAGGTGGACACCATCACTCCTGAAGAGGCGCTATGGAACCATCTGAACACTGAATAGCTTATGCGCAAAGGGATGGGGAACCTCATTCTTATGTATTCGGGGAATCTGGTCGTATAAGAGGAGGTAAAGGGGTAGCCGGCTTTCAGGCAGTAAGAACGGGCGGCAAGCCCGATGGGGCCTTCGGTCGCCAGGTGAATAAAATCAGGAGCAAAAGAGTCGAGAAGTTCGGCTATTTTTCTGTAAGGATGGAGCGCGAGCCTGATCTGCGGGTATGTAGGACAAGGAACTGTCCTGAACATATCGGGCGTAATCAGGCACACTACGTGTCCTATCTGCTCGAGTTCCCGGGCAATGCGCTCAAACTTTGTAACCACGCCACTGACTTGTGGATGCCATGCATCCGTGGGAATAGCTATTCTCATTTCGTCCACCATCAATACCAGACCCCATGGTCACAGAATGAAGCCCGGAAAACTTATGCACACCAGGAAGCAGAATACGACAATATGGAAAAATTACCAAGGGTTCCCTGTGCCGCTGTGAGCCCAACGTGCCAAGAGTTTTTGCTGGTGGAATTTGATTCCGAAGGGCTCTTTGGGATCTGTCTGTGGTCGAGTTTACACGTTTTGTTTTTCCAATCTGATAGCGTGCTTACACTCATGGCTCTTTTAGATCTTCAAATCCTTCCCAGGATGGCGACAAGGGCAAAGACACCAATGAGCAGCAAGATAATCGCAACTATCATGACCAATGGTCGGAAGCCGGTATATTGGAAATTATCAAGCTTGATATGTTGAAGAATTCGCCAATGCTGGATAACTGCGGCTAACAGACCGAGGACACCAAGCGTGATGAAACTCAATCCGAAAATCAGGGTGCTGTTAATGGATTTGCTGCCATGGTGCAGTACAGCTTCTACCAGGACATCCCGAAATTCAGCGATGCCAAACCCGAACCCGATTAGCGAGAGGCAGGTGCGAATCCATGCCATGAGGGTCCGGTCTGCGGCCTCGCGACTGCGCTCTCTGGCAAGTTCGGTGGAAACATTCGTCTCCTTGGGATGTACATCCATCTCCATCTCTTATCAATTTGGGATTAGAGAGGGGAGAGCCCCTAAACGAACCAGGCCGTTGATTATATATTGCATTGCCAAAGCGGCCTGCAACACTGCCATAACCAATTGAAAAGAGTTGCCCCCCGCAAATCCACTGCACCCGGTGAATCTGCGGGGGGTAAAGACAACGTTAGCGGCTTCCGGCACCCCCCAGGAGCTTCTCCAACACCTGGTCGATGGTAAAGCTCGCCGCCTTCTGGCGCGGCGGGAACTCCTGGAACGTCCTCAGAAACTCTCCCACCTTGCCCTGCGCCGGCAGGAAAAGGTAGACATGATCGAGCACCCAGTCCCAGTAAGTGTTCGAAGTGATGTCCGCCCGCTCGAAGGGGTCCGTTCTCAAGTTGTAGAGCTTCGGAAACCGCAACGGGACCAGTGGTTCCTGCCAGATCCGCAGGGTGCCCTGCATCCGCTGCTCCATGAAATGCATCTTCCAGTTATCGTAACGCAGGGCCATCAAGTCGCCGTCATCGGAGAAATAGAAGTACTCCAATCGAGGACTCTTCTCTACCTCGCCCATTAAGTAGGGCAGAAGGTTGTAGCCGTCGAGGTGCACCTTGAAGGTTTTAGCGCCCGCCTTATGTCCTTTGAGGAGCTTCTCTTTGATGTTCGGCTCGCCCGCCACTGCCAGGAGGGTTGGCAACCAGTCCAAATGGCTTAGGATTTCATTGGAGACTGTGCCTGGCTTGATTACGCCCGGCCAGCGTATCATGGACGGGACGCGGAAAGCGCCTTCCCAATTGGAGTCCTTTTCATTCCGAAAAGGCGTCATGCCGCCGTCGGGCCAGGAGTTCATATGCGGTCCGTTGTCGGTGCTGTACATGACAATGGTATTGTCCGCGATGCCGAGGTCATCGAGTTGTTTAAGCAGCTCTCCCACGCATTTATCGTGGTCGATCATGACATCGTGGTATTCCGACTGCCAGCGCCCGGACTGGCCCAGACTCCCGGGCTTGGCATGGGTCCGGAAGTGCATGTGCGAGGTGTTGAACCAGACGAAAAATGGCTTATCGGCTTTTGCCTGGCGGTCGATGTACTTCGTGGCTGCGGACAGGACCTCATCGTCGATGGTCTCCATTCGCTTTTTCGTCAGATGCCCTGTGTCCTCGATATGCCCGTCGGCGGAGCAGCGGAGTACACCACGGGGTCCATAGTTCTTTCTGAAGTTGGGGAAATCCGATTCCGGAGGGTAGTCGCGCAGTTCCGGTTCCTCACAGGCGTTCAGGTGGTATAGGAAGCCAAAGAACTCATCGAATCCATGTTTGGTGGGCAGAAATTCGTCCTTGTCGCCGAAGTGGTTCTTGCCGAACTGACCGGTGGCATAGCCCAGCGGCTTCAGCAATTCCGCGATGGTGGGGTCCTCTGCGCGCAGGCCCAGGTCAGCGCCCGGCATGCCCACCTTGCTCAATCCCGTGCGGAAGACACTCTGGCCGGTGATAAAAGCCGAGCGTCCCGCGGTGCAGCTCTGCTCGCCGTAGCAATCGGTGAACAGAATTCCTTCCCTGGCGATGCGGTCGATGTTCGGAGTCCGGTAGCCCATCATGCCCTTACTGTAGGCGCTGATGTTCCAGTAGCCGATGTCATCTCCCCAGATGATGAGAATATTCGGTTTCTTCTCTGTTGGCATAAATCCTCCTTTTAGGGTGCAATTGGACTGTTGATCATATCGCTGGGAACCCTGATTCAGGTCTTTCGGGCATGGTCGGCGCGCCGAGTTCCGAGGCTATTTCCTGAACTGGCCGGTTGCCCCCCGGCCATGGCATTTCTTGAACTTGCGACCACTGCCGCAGGGGCAGAGATCATTGCGGCCTGTCTTGGCAAAAGCCTTGGCAGATTCGCCATCCTCCGCGGCGAGGAGTCGCATGACCTGTGCAGCGGGGTATCCCCGCCCCAGCAGGGCGGCTATGATCTTCATGGGCCGGTCAATGTGATGGAAGAAAGCCTTGTATGCTGCACACAGGTAGTTCATACCCGGCTCCCCATCCGGCGTCATGAGAAACCGATTTTTGGGACATTCACCCCGGCAGGCAAATCGGACTTCGCACTCACGGCAGCAACGGGGCAGTGTCTCCTGCTTGTCGCGGCCAAACTTCTGCTGTTGACTTGAACCTGCCAGCTCGATCATATGGTTTTGCAGGACATTGCCCAGCAAGTGCCCGGGTTCGACGAAATGGTCGCAGGAGTAAAGATCGCCGTTATGCTCCAAGGCGAGTCCATGACCGCATGTGGCGTCGAAGACGCACATGCCGGAGGAGGCCAACCCCAGCCAGTTTCTAACGCTCGCTTCGAACGTCTGCACGAACACCTGGCCGACATCTTTTCGCACCCATTCATCGAAGACGGCGATCAGGAAGTTACCGAGCTGTTCCGGCTGAACCGAACGACCCGAGACGGTCTTCCCTTCCCGGGAGAGGAAGACCCCCTCCTCGTTGAGGCGTTCTATCGCTGGAATGAACTGCATCCAGGCGGCTCCGGCTTCGTCCCGGAGAAATCGGTAAACTTGCAGGGGATGATCGGCATTGACGCGATTGACTGTGGTCAGAATGTTGTACGCAACCTTATGCTTCTGAAGCAGACGGAGACCCCCAATCACCCTGTCAAAGGTTGGCCTGCCTCTCTTGTCCACCCGGTTGGCATCGTGCAACTCGCGAGGGCCGTCAATACTGATGCCGATGAGAAAGCCGTGATCGCGGAAGAACTCGCACCATTCGTCGTTTAGAAGCGTGCCGTTGGTTTGCATGGTGTTCTCGAAAGTCATGCCCGGCCGCTGGTAATGGTGTTGGTATCGGATGGCGCGCCGGAAAAAGTCGATGCCCATCAGGGTGGGTTCTCCACCCTGCCAGGCCACCGTCACCTTATTGGTGCGATGGGACTCGATGAGTTGCCGGACATAGTGCTCCAGCACTTCGTCACTCATGCGAAAGTGACTGCCGGGGTAGAGAAGTTCTTTGCTCAAGAAAAAACAATAGGAACATTTCAAGTTGCAAGTCGCCCCGGTTGGCTTGGCCAATACGTGGATTCGGAGGGGTATTTTTTCATTGATCATGACGGGGCTCGCAAGAGGTGGGAAAATTCTGAACAGCGATTATCGGTTTACCATAGTGCTCGTTAATGCGTTGTCAAGACGCCACCGTTGAGAGGTCGACCGCTGTGAGTGTGAGCGGAAATTGCGAGTCAACGAAATTCAGTATGAGCAGTAGAGAGCAACCATTGCCTTCGTGTTTGCCCACTATCAAATCTCAGGACATGAGCAGGACCGGGTAAATACAAATTGCATTTATATCGTAGTCACCTACAATGGCCCTTTGGCGCCGTCAGCCGACGGCTTATTTTGCCATTTTGATTCCTGTGATTCGTGGACTCTTGGCTGTACTGGAAATCGAAAATGAACCAGGTCGTACGATTCTTGGGTAAGGTGTGTGATGGGTGTCGTTTGTGTCGATACGCAAGAGAAAATCCTTCAACGACGATCGGTAAGATTATGGCCTGGCACGGAAAATGGTGCCCGGCATGGAAGGCCCAGCAGGAAATTGAGCGTGATCGGCAGCAGGAGGCAAAGCGGAGGAGTAACTCACGAAAGGGGTCCAGGAAGAAAAGGTGAATGGCTGTCCGGTGATGATGGAGGTCTGAGAACGTCCGTGCGAGTTGGGTGACCGGCCAGACGACATAGCCACACCTGAGCTGTTTCACGCGCCGAATCACCGCTTCAATAGAATATTCTCGCCCCTCTCATTCGGTGCGGAGCCCTTCGTTGGTGACTATTATCGGGAAATCGCATTCCCTCAGGTGTTCTACGAGCAGAAAACTTTTCAGTATTCTTAATATTTCACCCTCGTCGCGATCTTCGAGGACTTCTTTAGAAATAATAGCCTTGGAGCAGGTCGCTCCTGTTCCGATCTCGAAACACTGGGCCTTCCGTACAGAGTCATAATAGTCCCGGATTTCAAGACCCGGGAATTGGAGTGACAGGTATTTGCGAACTGCAGCGACCTTCTCCACATCGGTCATTTGGTTATCCTTTTTGGAACACGGCGCATCGCCGCACGGGTAGCATCTTATCCATTCCGGGCTTTATCGGGGAAACTCCATGCTTCCCGAGTCCGGGAATACGTGTACCGGAAACTTATCTGGACCAGTCACCACCGGTCATGACAAAAGCCTGAGAGAGGCCGGGCGGTTGACTGACCGGCCCGGCCGGAACCATTTGCAGTCAGTGTCGCGCCCGGATGCCTGAATGCCCTGGACACTTGTCCAGCCTCCGACCTATTGCTTATAGACGGCGCTGACGATGATCAAGTCATCTACTTTCTCAAAATAGGCGGCTTTTGGAAGCCATTCCTTGCTCACCGGATGATACCACTTGTAGTCTACCCAGCCACTGCCTTCGGCATTTGCGGTTTCTACGATCTCCCGGATAAATTTTTTCCCGTCGGAGTCCATGAGTTCTATGAAATCCACCCCCACGAATTTTTCATTCACACCATGGGCCAGCATGGTTCCCTTGGGATTCAGGACATAGATATACAACTCAGCTTGAACAAACATCCCATGGGGGTCGGTAAACGCCGCCAAAGCGATCCTTTTACCCGAGGATTTATAAAAGGCGACTGCATGTTTTACCCATTCTTTTGCATCGATCTGTTGTCTAGGGCTCATGGTAGTCCTCCTCTTCATCCCGAAACGTTGGATCGAACTAAGATGACCCGGTGTCGGTAAACCGGATGGTTGACTCTATTTCACCGCTCTTCCCGTTCCATATCGTCGTGGCTCACTGCCCACTTTGACCGCACTCTTCCTCCTCACTTTATTTTGTGACAATTGGTATTACGCCACTTTCTCGAGGGCGTGGAATCCGGTTTGCCATCCCTGGTTTCCGTGCGCGAAGCGATCTTGCGAAAAGGTGTCGATTTCTGAACTGAGAACTGCTTTGAGCCCGTGTCTTATTTCGGGATGGGCGGCAATTAGGGAACAGTGATCAAAGGTGCGTATATATGGTGCATTTTTCATTGCCTGTAAGCAAGGGCGCCAGTTCCTGCTGTAGTTTGGCACGCTCCGGGTCCTTTTCCCATGCCTTCCAATCTTCCGCGCTGTTCCAGTTGCTGAGAATCAGGAATTTGTTCGGGTCGTCCAATGCCCTAAGCGTTTCTCCGGAGATGTAGCCTTTTGCCCTGATGGCTTTTGACCGAGACTGAGTCATCAAAAGCCGTAATCTGGCTTCCTGCCCGGGCTCAACTTGCCTTTCGATAATCACTCGAACGGTCATGACGGCCTCCTGTGGAAAATGGGTAAAAGATTGATCGGATCTGTTTCGGAAAACTTGACTCTCCCCTGTAATAACTACAATCCGCCGAGATGCAATTATTGCAAGTCCGAATAATTCGTTAAACCAGCTACCAATTTCACGGTGCATGCCGGATTCTTTTGGCGCCCCACGTCTTGCGCAAAGGCAAAACACGAGATTTTTTCCCGCTCTAAATCCCATCTCGATGCTGCCGGAATCGTGATTGCCCTTACGGATGACTCTCTGGCGGATGACGGGACTGCGCTGCAGGCAGGGGATTTCCAGGCAAAAAAATCATCCGAACAGAAGATAATCGAGATCAGAACCGATTCCCGCCGGGTGGGAGAGAGCGAAGGAACCGTAGGAATCAATGATCGAGTGTTCGTGTGATAGGATTGTGAAGTCGGTGAACGAGCTGCTCGAAGGCAACAGCTCACCCGTGCAATTGAACCGCATCAGGGGGGTACGAACAGGACCAGACGCTTGAAAAGCCGATTATGCGGCCCCTTTGAGACTTTTCTTGCTGCTGCTAAGCACAGAGATCTCCTGATGTTTCTCCCTGGCAACAATGCAGAGGCTGACGAGAATGACGCCGGATATACAACCCAGAAACAGTCCTAGAAGAAATAGCATGGTTCCCCCCCACTAAGGGCTTGTCCGTAAATAAATCCTTTGTGCCCGCATCCGGCTTTTGGACGCTTCGGCCGCTCCTCAATCGCAAAATCCTCACCGTAGGCCGGCTACGCCTGCGGTTTTGCTCAATCGTCACGACCAAAATCGGTCTCAAAATCCGGCGCGGTCCCTAAAAGGCCTATTTAAGGACAAGCCCTTGTAAATGGATGCAATGCTTCCGCCGAAACGAAATAGCATGGATCATGCCAATAAACAGTGAGGGTAAGGGGTGATGTGTGAATAGAATATATCTATAGGGATTGTCAAGTATTTTATTATAATCCTGAAGAAGGGAAGCGGCGTTTGTATTGACCTGGCTCAGGGTATTATCCGAAAAGTGTCCTCAAAAGCCTACACTGCATTCTTTGTCCGCCTTCACATACAACCGGAACAATAAGTTTTTTTTGCCTATGACGTCTTCCAAACGGAAGCGGTACCCGGGCATGTTCAGCGAATGCCGCTTCCACTATTTTTTCCTGTCATCCATTACGGCTAACCGTCACAGGTATCACTGGATACCCATGAGTTCCTTGATGTGTTGATCGGAAACGGCGGATTGGCGCATGGCGCTTCGATCTATCACGCCGCCGGTTGACTGCAGGACTTTCCAGGTATTGCCGGACTCTCTCATCAGAGTCATGCCGGAATCTTCTCCGCCATACCACCTGGCAAGCGCATATTTCCCCGATATTTCAATGCTTTCAAAGGACTGCCGGGGATACCTGGAATGAAGGAAGGCGAGGGCGGGCTTTGTTTTTGCCACGGTGGTCGCATCGATCAGGCCGGCCCAGTTGCTGGATGGAACGTTGTTTTGTTTCAGGAGGTCCGTTGTCGGCGTTTTCCCGGAGAATTGCACAAGCTGCCAGGTCTCTCCGGATTGCTTCAATAAAGCGGAGCCCCATTTTGTTGTGTGGCTGTCCTCGTCGTATGTAAGCGTGGCAAGGGCCCATCCGCCCTGGTTCTTAACGGTATAAACCTGGATATTGTTCATGCCCGCGCCTTCCTTCACGATGGCGTCTCTTATCAGCGCGCCTTCTTCGGCACTGAGAACGGGCGAAGCGAAAGTCATCGAAAAAAGAAGCATCATAAAGAGAAAAACTCTTGCCGCCGTTTTCGTGGTATTCATATTCAATCCGCTCCTTTCCCCGGTGTTAAAACCGGGGCATACTCGGGGTCCGGGGACCCGGCCGTTCCGTATAACGGGAAATCACTTGCAATGTATTCAATGAGTCTGGTATGTCAATATAAAATACAGTTTTCAACAAACGGATTAAAGATGGGCGATTCGGATTGTGTGCGCGGTTATATGAAATTGTGAAAAAACAGCAACGATGAAAAAGTGTCTTCATAGCCCAGTCTGTCCGGATTAGTGTTCTGTTTGCGGCATTCAAGTTTACAGTATTAAATCAAGTTCAGGGCACTTCAAATCCTCTAAACATCCAGCCGGAAGATTCCGTATTATTGAAGGGAGAAAAATCGATCGGGAACAAGGAGATGAAGAGCTATGTCGAGTGCGCGCAGTCTTTATGAAAAGAAACTAACCAGTGCCGAGGAGGCGGTAAGCGGCATAAGGAGCGGCAGCACATTGGCTTTCGGAATGGCCGCCGGGCAGCCGCCGGCCTTGCTGGGAGCGATAGCGTCGCGAATCCGCCGCGGGGACCTGGGAGACATTAAAGTCTACTATCAACAGGCGATGAAACACGCCGAGGAGACGATCCTTGCCGACGATGTCCTGCATGCCGTCCACCCCTGTCCATTGTTCATGACCGGCGTGGACAGGCGCATCACCGAGAAACAAAGGCTCTCCGGGAAAAAAGTCCTGAATTATGTGCCGTGTTATTTCTACCAGGTCCCAAGGCTGCTGACCGAATTCATTCACATGGACACGTTCGTCATTACGGTTTCGCCCATGGATGATGCGGGCTTTTTCAGCCTCGGCACGAATAACGACTATTCTTCGTCGGTAATCCGCTCATGCGGGACGAGCATCGTGGAGGTGAACAGGAATATGCCCAGGGTTTTTGGGGAATCCCTGCTTCACGTCTCCGAGGTGGACCGGATCGTGGAGAATCATGTGCCGCTCCTGGAGACAGCCCCATATCCTGTGCTGCCCGAAGACGATATCATCGGAAAGGTGGTCGCGGAGCTGATCCCGGACGGCTCTACGATCCAACTTGGAATCGGTGGAATTCCGAATGCCGTCTGCCGTTTCCTTACGGATCGCGTTGACCTTGGCATCCATACGGAGATGTTGACCTCCGGGATGGCCGACCTTATCAGGTGTGGGGCCGCAAACGGAAGGCGCAAGACGCTGCATCGATGGAAACATGTATTCACGTTTGCATTGGGCGACCATAAACTCTACGAACTCATGCACGACAATCCGGCTATGGAGAGCTATCCTTCCTCACATGTGAATCATCCGTCCGTTGTCGCTCAAAACACCAAAATGGTGTCGGTCAATTCCGCGATTGAAATCGATCTTTACGGACAGGTCAGCGCCGAGTCGATGCATTGGCACGAATTCAGCGGGACCGGCGGGGCGCTCGATTTCATGAGAGGCTCCTTCGATTCGCCGGGCGGAAAGTCCATCCTGGCTCTCCATTCAACTGCCCAGCACGGCGCGGTTTCCAGGATTGTGTTGCGCCTTACGAGCCTCGTGACAGATCCCCGGATGGACATCGAATTCATTGTCACCGAGTACGGTGTTGCCAATCTGAAGGGCAAATCGACCAGGGAAAGGGCCTTGAGCCTGATCAGCATCGCTCATCCGAAATTCAGGGATGAACTGACGGAAGAGGCCCAAAAAATCGTCCTGATTTAGAAAGGATTTTCAATGCCGCTCATCGATGTGGAAGTCACCGATAATATAGGATTCATATGTTTGAATAACCCCACCAGGAAAAACGCACTGAGCCATGCAATGGTGGACGAAATGATTCAAACCCTCAATGATTTCAAACAGCGCAAAATCGCGGCTGTCATTTTGCGGGCCCCGGAAGGGGCCTCCGTCTGGTCCGCGGGACATGATATCAAGGAGTTGCCCGAGGCGCGCCGCGACCCGCTCGGCTACCACGACTCACTGGAAAGGCTGCTCCGAGCGGTGCAAAGGTATCCCGGTCCGGTCCTCGCCATGGTTCACGGAAGCGTTTGGGGAGGGGCCTGCGATCTCATCATCACATGCGACATGGTGATAGGGGACGAAACCTCATCTTTTGCCATCACCCCGGCAAAGCTTGCACTGCCCTACAATGCCACCGGCATTCTGCACTTTATCAGCAGGCTGGGTCTAAATATCGCAAAGGAGATGTTCTTTTCGGCCGACCCCATTATGGCGGAAAGGGCGGAACGCGTCGGCATACTAAATCACCTCGTGCCCTCGGAAGAACTCCTGGAGTTCACCACAAATCTGGCAAAGCGGATTGCGACACGTTCCTCGCTCGCTATCTCCGTCATAAAAGAACAGTTCAACCTTTTTGCCAGCGCGCACCCACTGGCGCCGGATGTTTTCGAACGCATCCAGGGTCTGAGAAGACAGGTATACGACAGCCACGATTATGCCGAAGGAGTGCAGTCCTTCCTGGAAAAGCGGGAACCGCGATTCAGGGGCGAGTGAGTCCATCCGGGTCCGGTTCTCTCGGACCCGGACCGGTTCATCGCCGATTTACTGCCGGGAGTGAATGGATTCGTAGGGTCGGACGCGCATAGCACGCTTTTTCGCATGCCCGGGCCAATTGCCTTTCTCATGCTCGGATTTTTTTGACGACTGGACCCCTGAATGCGGTTCCAGGTCCCTATCGTCCTTTCCATACCGGTTGCTTCTTTTCCAAAAAAGCCTGTACGCCTGCTTCGGCATCTTCGGTGGAGCAAATGGACGCAAAAATACCGCTCAGCACATCGAGCCCTTTTTCGTAAGGCATATCCTGTGTCATGTAAATTCCCCTTTTACCGGCCTGCAGTGCAAGCGGACTCTTGGCGGCCAGCTTGCCGGCAAGTTCCATGGTGGCTGCTTCCAGTTGTTCTTTCGGTACCACCTTATTGACCAAACCCAAAGCTAGGGCCTCGGACGCCGAGATCGTGTCTCCCGTCAGCACCATCTCCAGCACTTTCTTCCTCCCGACCATGCGGGCAAGCGGCGCAGCAGGGCCGAGACAGATCAGCCCGACATTTATGGCGGTGGTCCCGAACCTGGCATCCTCGGCCGCCACGGTAAGATCGCAGGCAAACGACAGACCGGCTCCGTTGGCGAGACAAAGTCCCTGGACCGAGGCGATAACCGGCTTTTTCATGTGGGCGATGGTGTGATTGTGCTCATCCATCTTTCGGATGAACTCCCTGTATTCCAGAGGACTTTTATCTTTGAATTCCGCCAGGGAAATGCCGGTGCAGAAATGCTTTCCATTCGCCCTGAGGACCAGCACCCTTACTTGCGGGTCGTCATCGAACTTCCGGAGGGCGTCGTTTAGGGCGCGGGCGAAGGGAACGTTGAATGTGTTCCTATCCTGCGGGCGATTCATGGTGATGAGACCGATATAGCCTTCCTTCTCGATAATCACATCGGGTTCGGGCATGTATGATTGCTCCTTTCTGAAATGAGTGGGGAACGGACTCTGTCCACGAGTATCCGGGAAATTTGCATTTACCCGGAGGTTTCCTTATGGCGTTGCTTTGTGCGCTGAGTCCCCGCGAGGCCATCGAGGGACCTGTTAAGCCGGGGAATTCATGAAATCGAGCACCACTTTGTGCAGTCCCTCGGCCATATCGACAATCCTTGGGCCGGAGCGGCAAGTGAGGCCGCAATCAAAAATGAAGATCCGGCCGTTTTTCACCGCGCTGACTTTTGCCCACTCCGGGTCCTCCAGGAGTTTGGCCCGGATCCATGGCTCGCAGAAAAAAATTATCTCCGGGTCTTTTGACCTGATCAGTTCCGGGTCGCAGACGAAGTAGGGCGCGGGACCGTCGCCGGCCGTGTTTCGGCCCCCCGCGAATTCGATCACGTCGTGCTGGAAAGCGCCGGGGCCGGCAGTAATCAGGGGGTCCCAGTTCATGATTCGAAAAACGGAGGGACGCTTGAGCGCGGCGGCAGGCTCTAAACTTGTTTTTATGGCGGCGAGCCTTTCTTCCATGGAATCTATCAGCCGGAGGCAATTCTCCTGTCTGCGAATGAGGGCCGCGATTTCGCGAAAAGTCTCCAGGGACGCCTGAATTGTGGGAGGTTCGCTGTGGTAGACCCGCAGTCCGGAATCTTCCAGGATGTCCCGGACCTCTTCCTGGTGCGAGCCGAAAGTCAGTACGAGGTCCGGGCCGGCATCGAGTATCGCTTTTATATCCGGTGAATACCAGGACCCAAAGCGTGGGAAGCTGCGCACGGACTCAGGGAAATCGCAATCTTCGCTGACGCCGAGCAAATCCCGGGCGGCACCCAGGGCCGCCACAATTTCGGTCTGCGTTGGAGCCAGGCAAATAATCCTCAAGGGATTTCCTCCTGATCGCTATTTTTGACTATGGCAGCCGAATCCAGCAAAGCGTGCGCAAAGACGTTTACCAGACCCCAGACAAGATCGAGAGATCTGAAATGATCGGTTATCGTCTCGTCAAACAGGAATTGGAACGAGGAGCCGAACTCTTCGTCCCTGGCGCGAAAAATTGTCGCAACGGGAATTCGCGGGAAAACCCGGAACCGGTAGGACAGAGCGGCAATGCCGGCTTTTTCGCCGCCGATATATTGCGCTGCGGCATCCAGGAGTTCAGGCCCGTCATCGAATGTTTCACGGAGAGACTCGGTCGGAAGCGCGTGGGAGGCGGCAAAAAAGATAGTGCCGGAGGGGAGATCTTTCTCGCTTACCCACCTGTTTGCAAGCGGTTTGCTCACCGAGTGCAACAGGTAGTGAAGCACAACCAGGTTCAGTTGAAAATCTTCCGACAGATCGGCCAGGCGTTCCAGAACGACGATTTCCTCGGTTGCCGGGTAACAGAGGACTATAGTGTTCAGGAATGGAACGATATAGACGTTTTCCTCCTCGTCGTGCTGCACGAGCGACCTCGAAGCGACCTCCCGTGGAGCGGCCTTCCTCAGAGCATCCCACAATCCGGGCTCGATCCGCCTGCTGTCCTTAAGCGGCCCGGCCTCGGGTTCGATCTCCCCGGCAAATTGCGATATGATCCGGCGCGCGCGGTCCGCCAATTCCTCGGGAACCATGATCCGCCCCCATCCCTTCTGGGGGACGAACAGGCCGGAATAGGGCGTTTCCACGAACGATCTCAGCAGAACAGGTATCCCCTCCCGCCTCAAGGCTTCCGTAATCATGTCGGCTTCAAAACGATTCGAAAGAGTATGCACCTTAATGTATTGTGGTTCCGTTTCAGCCATCTTTCTCCTGCAGCACCGGTTGGGTATTTCTTTTGATGAGCTTTTTACCATGTCATTATAATTGTAGATCGTATCCAGAGGAACTCAAATTCGACGCGGCGAAAAATTGACGTTTCGTTCCATTCGCGTTCCGTGCCCTTACTGGTTCACCGGGGCTGTCTTTGTCACGAAGCGCACGAAGAAGACACGAAGAAAAGGAAGCTGGAAAGATGCAGGAAAAAAGTCGAGTTCCAATACAGCGAATAGATCACTACCTGTTCCTTACTCTACTGATTGATCGGGGCCGCCTTTAACACGAAGCTCACGAAGAAGACACGAAGAAAAGGAAGCGGTGAAAATGGAAGTGGAAGACGACGATCCGAAGCGGCGATTGGATGCGGATGAGTCAAGGTGCTCTTTGTGTCTCCTGGTTTCTCATTGACCGGGGCCGGGATACATGCCGGAAGATATTTCTGCCAAGCCACTTGAAATATTGTATAAGCGTCTTCGAAAGCAAAACGGCCCTGAAACGAACACGGAAAACTGAACGGATTTTTCGGTTGGGAGTTTGCAATGAATATACTGGTTACCGGCGCGGCCGGGTATATCGGATCACATACATCCAAGCTTTTGAAAAAGGCGGGGCACGTTCCGGTGGCGTTTGACAATCTATCGAACGGTTGGGCCGAATGGGTGAAATTCGGACCGTTCGCGTTTGGCGATATCCGTGACGAAGAGGCGATTTTCCGCGCTTTGAGCGGCTTCGGGATAGATGCGGTCATTCACTTCGCGGCCAAGGCCTATGTCGAGGAATCAACCAGGCTGCCGGACCTGTATTTCGACAACAACGTGAGCGGTACGATATCGCTTCTCAGGGCAATGAAGCGGGCCAACACGAAAAGGCTTGTATTTTCAAGTTCGTGTGCAACATACGGAAACGCCGTGACACCGACCATCCGGGAGGACCATCCCCAGGCGCCGACGAATCCCTATGGCCTCTCCAAGCTGATATGCGAGCAGGTGATATCCACCGTTGCCCCCGTTTGCGGAATCCGTTACGCAATGCTGCGCTACTTCAACGTGATCGGAAACGATCCGGAGGGAGAGATTTTTGAAAGGCACGAACCGGAAACCCACGTCCTGCCCAACCTGATAAAAGCGGCAATGTCAGGCGGCTCGTTTTCGCTTTTCGGCACAGATCACGACACCCCCGACGGAACGGCCGTTCGCGATTATGTTCACGTTATGGACCTCGGGCAGGCGCACATAAGGGCAATCGGTGAACTGGAGACACGTGAGAGGCTGGTGTCCAACGTCGGCACCGGGGCGGGAGTATCGGTGCGCGAGTTGCTCTCGGTGGTCGAAAAGGAACTGGAGCTGAAGGTCAATGCGGAAGAAAAACCGATCAGACCCGGAGACCCGCCCCGCCTCGTGGCGGATAACGCATACCTTCGCACCTGGTTCGATCACAGCTTTAAATCGGTCAACCAGGCCGTGCGCGAAATCGCGGACACGAGCCGATCCACGCTCCGACCCTAATTGAATTGCGCGCGTTTGATTTCCGGGGTTATCGTCTACCGCCGCCCGCCGGATGGGGCGTGAACGGCGCCGTCAATATCCGTCCTGTATATAGGGATATGGCGCTCGACCCAGCGCTTGATTGCCGCCAGCGCCGGAAAACCAAACGGGTTGAAGACGCTTATATGACATGATCGACCCAGGATACATGCCCATTCTAACTTAAACGCCAACTGTCGCATCCAATAATGTCATGTAGTTAGCAGACTACGGCAAGGCATCATTAACGTAGCGCACCGCAAGCTTTACCCTATCGCAGAATTCCTGCCCCGCCCGATACACGACTTCCGAAACAGGACACCCAGATCCGGGTATGATTTGCAGAACTTGCGTCTTACAGGACCTCGTTTTTTCAAGGAGAGGAGAACTGTTCGGAGTCGAGGGAAATGTCCTGAACACACAATGAGACGCCTGGCACTTGCAAGGAGCAGAAAGCCGGAAAAATCCAATTGACAAAATTGAACAGTTGTTCAATACTTATGTTCAATACAAACGTTCAAAATTCTTCATGGAGGTCGTGGTGGAAGAACGCTTGAACAGAAGCGAGGGCACCAAAACCAAGTTGATCGAGGCAGCCGGTCAGGCGTTTTCGAGACGTGGGTTTCGGTCGGCAACCGTCAGGGAAATCTGCAGCCGTGCCGGTACTCCTCTCGGTGCCATGAATTACCACTTCCGGAATAAACAAGGCCTCTATGCCGCGGTACTCGAGCATGCGATGCAATCGGCAATAAGAAAATATCCCCCCCGGTTCGACCTCGCAGATGGAGCTACACCGGAGGAGAAACTACGGGCATTCATTCGCTCGTTACTGCTGCGGACTTTGGATGAGAGTGTTCCCGCATGGCACATGAAACTCATTTTCCAGGAGATATCGGACCCAACAGGTGCTCTTGGCAACCTGGTGCAAAGCTCTATACGCCCTGTTTATAGGTACCTTGTAGGTATTCTCTGTGAAATGCTCAAAGAGGGCAACGCAGCGGAAGGCCAGGAGAGCGATCTGGTATTCCTTTGCGCAATGAGCATCGTTGGACAGTGTTTGTACCATTTCACGGAAAAGCGCGTTATTTCGGCCCTTCATCCAAAGAACTTCAATCCAGCCGATATTGATCGGATCGCAGACCACATTACTCAGTTTTCCCTGAACGGTATTCGACAGCTTGCCCATCGTAAAATCAAGAGCCCGGAGCCAATGCAAAGTGGTCCGGGAAATAAGCACGACTGCGACAGTTGACGGAACATAGGAGAACCCATGAAGGTATCCAAGGAAAAGAAGATCGAAATGCTTTGGTCCATGCTCCTCTCGCGCCGGTTTGAGGAGGAACTCACGGAGCATTGCAAAATACAGGGAAAAATCCCGGGGATGATGATTTTGTGTACAGGGCAGGAAGCTGTAGGCTCGGGTGTCTGCGCGGCACTTTCTCCCGAAGATGTCATCATTTCAAACCACCGGAGTCACAATCATCTTCTGGCCAAGGGAGCCGACCCCAGGTCCCTCATGGCGGAAATCTACGGCAAGAGCACCGGCTGCAATAAGGGGAAGAGCGGAACCCTTCACCTTGCGGTGCCGGAGGTCAATGCCCCCTGCACAACGACCGTCGTCGGAGGGGGGCTGCCCATAGCTGTAGGAGTGGCTTTCGCTCAACAGTACAGGAATGAGAGCAATGTGACGGTTTGTCTTTTCGGCGATGGTGCAGCAGATGAGGGCTCTTTCCATGAGGCTTTGAACCTGGCAAGCCTATGGAAACTTCCCGTCATTTTCGTCTGCGAGAACAATCTTTATGCGGGCGCACAGCGCTACGAGGAGCACACGAGGGTAAAAGACATCGCGGACAGGGCCGTGGCATATGCCATGCCGGGTGAGGTCGTCGATGGCAACGATGTAATGGCGGTTTATAGAGCTACTCGCAGGGCCAGGGATCTCGCCACTGCCGGTGGGGGGGCAACACTTCTCGAATGTAAGACCTACCGATGCCGCGGGCATGGGGAAGCGGACCATCAGATATATCAGCCCAAAGAGGAAATTGCGGAATGGAAGGAAAAATGTCCCATCCCAAGGCTTCGTGATGAGTTGCTGGGGCAGGGGCTGATCGGCGCCGAGGAGCTTCAGGAGATGGAAGCTAAAATCAACGGGATTGTGGAAGACGCCGTACGGTTTGCCGAGGAGAGCCCCTATCCCGGTCTGGAAGAGGCGCTCGAAGATGTCTTTGTCCAGTGAGAATCTCTGGGATGTGCAATCATCAGGAAAGGAAGAGCGCCATGAAGCTATTGGGAATGGGACAGGCAGTCAATCAAGCCCTTAGAGAAGAAATGATGCGGGACGCCGGTGTCTTCATTGCCGGAGAGGGCGTTGGAGTGGGCATACACGACAGCCCGATGCTCCCGACGGCGGGTCTGCTCAATGAATTCGGCCGGGGGCGTGTGAAGGACACCCCGGTTTCGGAGGCCGCCATTGCAGGGCTTGCCGTCGGTGCAGCGGTGGCAGGGCTGAGGCCCGTGGTGGAAATCATGTTTAATCCTTTCTTCACTCTCGCTTCGGATATGATCGTCAATCACGCTGCCAAGCTGAGATATCTCTCGGGAGGTAAGTCAACTTTCCCGCTGGTCGTGCGGATGAAGAGCGGGGCGGGATTTGGGGCAGGCTGCCAGCATGCGCACAATCTGGAGGTCTGGGCAGCGCATTGTCCGGGACTGAAGGTGGTGATGCCCTCGACTCCAGCCGATGCCAAGGGGCTACTAAAGTCGGCTATTCGGGACGAGAATCCCGTCATTTTCATAGAGGATATGATGCTCTACTTCACACCCGGACCTGTTCCTGATGAGGAATACCTCACTCCAATCGGGAAAGCGGATGTCAAGCGCCAGGGCAGGGATGTTACCGTGGTGACATGGTCCAAGATGCTGGGTGTCGCCCTGAAAGCCGCGATACAGCTCTCGCAGGAAGGAATTGAGTCGGAGGTCGTTGATCTGCGTACTCTGGCGCCGCTCGACAAAGAGACGGTACTCTCCTCGGTGAGAAAAACCGGCCGCCTTGTGGTGCTCCATGAGGCAACCCGCACCGGAGGATTTGCCGGTGAGATTTCAGCCATAGTCATGGAGGAGGCGTTTTCAAATCTTAAAGCTCCCTTGAGACGGGTCACGGCTCCGGACATTCCAGTTCCCTTCAGTCCACCTCTGGAGCGTTTCTACATCCCCAATGAGGAAAAGCTGATATCCGCTGTAAAAGAGATCCTATAGGTCTAGATGGTCTAATAAGTGGACGTAAGCTTTTGTACGACTTGGAGCAAAATCTTCACTTTACAAAAGGGTGTACCTCTTGCTTCAGACATATCGTGTATCCCGTGCGGCAGAAAACATCGCTGCTGACAGCCCGTTCAAGAGGAGAATGGAGCTTTAACACAGCCGATATCGAGCAAATTGCAGACCATATCGGTTATCCCACAGGAGAATGACATGCGATCAAATATTGCACAGGCTTTATCATTGAGATTTCCTCCTCTGGCAATTTTTTGCGCCCAGGAGCCTCCGGCTGAAGCAAAAGACCTCAAGCCCCTGTGCTCCATGCTCCTGGTGTCCGAGGCCGCCAAGGGCAAGACAGTGACCATAACACCGGGCAGTTGTGGTTGCCCGGGAGCTGGAGAGGGTTTTGGCCTGGAGCCGTCTTGCCCTGAAAAATTTCCCGGCGGGCGCGAGTGCCTTTTGCGCTTTCTCTCCATCGGCAATCAGGATTGGGAGCATGGTCGAGCCATGATCCAAAAACTGACCGAGGGCGGCGCGCCCAAGATCATGATCGAGGAATTCAGCGAGGGAGAAGGCTTTCTGAAGACGCCGGAACTGGTGGCTCAGTGGCTCGAGGAACTGCCCGACCTCAAACCGGAAGGCCCATATGTTGTTATAAAGCCCCTTGAAGCCCTGACATCGGCAGAAAAGCCCAAAGTCGTCACCTTCCTGATCGACGCTGATCAGCTATCGGCCCTGGTGGTCCTTGCCAACTTTGCCCGCTCGGGCATTGATAATGTGCGGATTCCTTTTGCCGCTGGATGTGCCAGCTTGGCGCTCTATCCCTTTTATGAAGCTGAACAGGCAAACCCGCGTGCGGTCATTGGCCTCACCGATATATCTGCCCGCTTCTACCTGCGTAAAGCCCTGGGCAGGGATATTCTATCCTTTACCGTGCCATGGAGCCTGTTTGAAGAAATGGAAGCCAATGTACCCGAAAGCTTCCTCACACGCTTCGCCTGGAAATCTATGGTGGGCAAATAGGCTACTTTAGATCGATCAGGACATTCCAAACCCGCGATTCATACGGTGATCGGCCAACGGCGATCAGTGAAGAGAAAAACAGGATCGGACGCAACGGATGGGCTCGGATTGTGGTTCGACTGCATAACTGAAGGAAAAACTTAATTGCTGTCAAATACCAATTTCATGAGTTTGTCAGCCAGTTTTGAACTGTCAGGCCCGGCCTTGGATAAATTGACCAGTACAAGTTTCCTGGAGGGGACTACGGCAATGCGTTGGCCGCCCACGCCTGACGCTGTGTACGCGGGGACATCGATCTTATTACCGCATAGCTTCGTCTTGGCCACCCACCACAAGTATCCGTATCCCTGGCCGCGTCCGGCGTTCGAATGAGACGTAGTGCTTTCGGCGACCCAGTCGCTGGGAATCACCTGGTTCCCATGCCACCTGCCGTTTTGGCAGTAAAGAAGTCCGAACCTGGCCATATCCCTTGCGCTGAGTTTGAATTGATAAGCAGGCATTACCGATTCTTTAACATAAGCGTAGCGCACATCTTCTGCTGAGAAGTCCTGCATTCCTATGGGATTGGCGATCCGCTTCTTGAATGCGACTCCGATTTTTTCCCGGGTCAGTTTTTCGAATATGACGCCCAGCGTATTGAAATCCCAGTTATTGTAGAACCAGAATGTGCCCGGGGCATGACTCCCGCGTGCGGGCCTGTGCTTCTTCATGCTGTCGGGTTCAGCAGCCGTAGGGTGATACACCCCGGAGCAGGCTTGGAGAAGGTCGATGATTCGGGCCTGTTTTTCCTGGCTGGTCAGTTTCGGCTCTTTATCATCGATGCCCAATTGCATCAGTGTGGCATTTAAATTGATCCTCCGCTCGGGAACATATATTCCATATAACGCGGAGAGCAGGCTCTTGCGGACCGAACGGACATATCCGCGCTTTCGGATATCTCCCCACTTGCAAAGAATTCTTCCGTCATACAAAACCATTCCGTTTGAACCCATTTTATCCGCGAATCGCTGGACAAGTCTTAGCTTTTTAGAAGACCAGCCCGCCTCTTCGGGACTTTTAACAGTCCGCCAAACCTTTCCTGGAAAATATGCAGCCCTGCAAGGCAGGGGCATATAAAGCAGCCCCAGGAGCAAAACCATTGATAAGCTATACAGGAGCTTTTTCATTATCTATACTCGGGATTCAATGGCATGGGATCTCAAGGCGCTCTTGCTTAACTCGCCCAAGCTACCTCGTGTTGAAAAAGGCGTCAATAACTTTGCGCAACCTCGATCTTGAGCCACAACGATTACGTTGATAGGGTTCAGGACCTTCAGCGTCGGGGAAAAGTCTCAACGTGAAGGCCGCAATCCCCGAACCGGCGAAAAGATCAAAATTCCGGCGTCAAAAACTGTGAAGTTTAAAGCAGGTAAGACTCTCAGCGAAAAAATCAAATGGCAGAATTTAGTCCCCTCATCTTTGATAAAGATGATCTGAAGGGACTGCTCGCGGGAATAAACGGCGGCCAGTCTTTTTCGTTTTTTCTCTCAGTTCCTGCAATTCAGTCTGTGGCTATGTGTTCCCACCAGGTGCTCAGTTCAGCCACATTGACAAATCACTTGCACGTCTGATCGGCAAATCGTATGGTTGTGCGGGCTTTGGGGTCATTCCAGTAGTTTTTTCGTGTGGGATTCAATACTAAAAATATGGGTTAGATACATAAAGCATCAGTCTCTGCATTTGTTTGGGTTTCCATAATAGCATAATCGTCAAATCAGAGGAGGGGTGATTATGAATAATCCTGTATACAGGATAGCTTTACCGTTCTTAGCTTTGTTGTCATTCTCTGTTTTTTGTTCTGGTTGTGCGACCCCTGTAACGACAGCTCGGATACAAACTCCTCGTGAAGTCCCGATAGGGGCGGATGCAAAACCAATTCAGTTCAAAAAGATTGTTGTTAAACTGAAACGGGGTGAAAAAATAGGCAACCTGTCCGGTGGCTTACTCTGTGTACCCCATGGTGAGCTAACCTGGAAGGGAGGGCGCACCACAGTTACAGATGAAGATTTCACCGATGCCTTCCGCGAAGAGCTTCAAAAGGCCAATTACCCAGTTGTCGGAAATCCTGATGCTCTTTTCGAAGACCCCTCTGAATGGAAAGCAGAACTGTTGGTCGCTGGTATGGTAAAACATCTGGAGGCAAACATGTGCTATCCCCTTTCAGGATTTAATGATTTCTCCAGCGTAAAAGGAGGCGTGTACCTTAAGGTTAATTGGCAGATTTACTCAAGACTGGATAGAAAAGTCGTTTATGAGGTCTCAACTGACGGTTCTTATGAAACAGATCAGGCCCAAAAGGGCCAAGAAGTGACCATCTTTACAAATGCCTTCGCTGTAGCTACCCAAAATCTTTTGGCGGATGCAGGTTTTCATGATTTGGTCATGGGCGTCCAAGAGAATACTGTAGCTTCGAATGATACTCCAAGTGTGTACGTAAAAAAGTTGCCCCCATATTCTGATGATATAACGAAGAACATCAACAACGTAAGGCTTGCGGTGGTTGCAGTAATAGCAGGCCCTGGACATGGGAGTGGCTTCTTTATCAGTTCTGATGGCTATGTACTTACAAATGAACACGTTGTTCGGGAGGCCAAGCATGTAAAGCTTAAGCTCTCAACAGGAAGGGAAATACCTGGGGAGGTCATTAAGACTGATACCCGAAGGGATGTCGCTTTGATAAAGGTGCAAGAAGGGCAAATGATCGCTCTGCCTTGCCAACGGAGTGAACCAAGTGTTGGCGACGAGATCTATGCAATCGGCTCACCTTTGGACTTAAAATACAATACGACTCTAACCAAAGGTATTGTGAGCAACTACCACATGGAAGATGGGAAAAGATTCATACAGAGTGACGTGAAAGTTCTCCCAGGTTCCAGTGGAGGGCCTATCGTCGATGCCAAGGGTAACGTAGTAGGGATGACCGAATCAGGCCTTGCATCTCAAGGAATGCCAGTTGGGATGAACTTTTTTGTACCCATAAACGAAGCGTTAACTTGCTTAGGAATCGATTTCTCTAATTAATGGCAAGGAGTCCGCTGAAATCCGAAAACGGGAACTATCCAAGCAAATGCTGGAATACTGCAAACTGGACATGCTGACGAAGGTGAGGCTGGATGAATTCTTTCAGGAGCAAGGATGAAAATGCCAAATGACGGGAAGATAAAGATGTATCGAGGCAGTCGGAAGCACGTACTGGATTGAACAGGTCAACAGTCTTTCCTTCATGAGCTTGTGAAACTTCTTGAGCCGGGTGAAAGGATCACATCTTATACGGAAAGAGACAGTATGGTTCGCCGTTTTGTGGAGACTGTATAATTCATTGTTGACGGCAAAGGAGAGTCAATGACCGAAGATATCCAGCAACAGATCCTCGACGAATTGCGAACTATGACGGCAAATTCCAAGAGGCAGTACAAGCTAAACAAAATAGGCATCGTATGTTCTCTAGTCTTCCTCGCCATTTTTCTGGTCTTAATTCCTGTGTCATCACGCTGGGCGCATAGCACCAGCGTCTTCAGTCAGCCTGTCGATTCTTGGTCGGCGGCAAAAAATCTCATTCAACAAGGGGAAAACAGCAGAGCAGAGACTATGTTGCAAGCGCTTATCAAAAGGTATCCTGACGATGACTACGGATACGCACTCCTTGGCTATCTTTATCGTAAACTTGGCAATGTTAAGGACGCAGAAGTTAACTACGCTAAGGCATATGACCTCTTCCCTATTGAGGAGAATAAGAAACCACTTGATGCAATCAGGATGGTATTGGAGAGGAAGAACACAACTCCGAACCAATCCAGCCCACCTTGACGATTCGGCTTGCGCAGTTACATTTTTGTCCCTAAACGTTTAAGACCCTCAAAGGGCTTTGACCTGCACGTGAAGCCCTTTTTCGATACTGAGCGTCGGGGCGTATTCGCAACACGAGTGCCGCTTTGCAGGCAATCCTTTCGAATCATGGCTCTGGATGAGCCAGAATGAATAGTTGTCTATAATGAGTCCTATTGTGCCTGTCTCCACAAAAGGACGAGACACTGTCCAACTCTGTAAAGACAAGCACCCGGAAAGCTCACGAGCCCCGGCGCCGGCGCTTGCATATTGCGTTGTTATAAAGAAAATGCTTGTCATCAGAATTGTTAAAAGGAGCTTCGTCTCTTCTTCGATTTATAGACCTCTTTCAGCAAATATCAGATTTGCCTCGCCTGGTTTGAAATAATAACCAAAGCCGAAGGGCAAAGGTTTTATCTTCTTATCCGCCTTGTAAATCGAGGTTAAATCCTCCTGGTAGTACTCACTAAAAGTTGGAATAGGCTTGACGTAATGGCCGTAGAATCGGAGACTCCAGAGCGACTGCTTGAAGTATTTCAGCGGAATTCCCGAATCCTCCTGGACGATGTAGCGGCTCTGGTCAAGCACGAACTGCCTCGCTGTCGACGCCTCGGCATCGAACATCACGTACGAGGCGGACTTTATAAAGGTGGTGAAAGGCGCCAGCCGCCTGAGGAAAGAGAGAAAGTACCGGTTCCGATCGAAAGAATGATTGTTGAGGTTGAGGTGAAAGTAGTAAAGAATTTGAGGGGCATTCTCCTCGGAACCGGCGGCATCAAAGGCGATCCGAAAGCCCTGGATGTTGTTCATGTCCAGGTCTGTGGTCCCGAGGGCAGGAAATTCCCGAGCGGTGGTTCCGAGGGCGGGAAATTCCCGCACCCTCCCGTGCAGCCCCATTGTCCAGTACCGGACGTCGAGCACCCGCGCATTATTTCGCGCCAGCATGAATAGGAGCACCGGAAGAACGCCCTTTATTTCCGTCGCCTGAAGCTCGGTGTCCATATGGGAGGAGATGAAGTAGTTAATGTTTAGGAGGTCGCGGAGGGAATTTTTCATGGATTGGAGGTAAGACTTGAACTGCCTATCGCTCATCTCGGCAAACTTGGGGATCTCCCCAAGCGTCTCCATTGCGACCAGAACGTATGTCCGGGCTCGAGGGAAAAAGGCATTGACATTGGCAAAATCCGGCCCGCTGAATGGATAAAAGACGGTGCCCTCCGATGAGGCGGCAGCCCCAAGTTCCTTCTCAGCCCAGCGACGTTCGGGTATGAGCAGCCTTTTGTCCAGATTAACCCAGCTTCGGTCGAAAAACCGGGAATACTCAACCCATGCCAGCCTGCTTTGAAATGGCGCCAATGCACCTTCCGGAATTGCCATTCCTGCGATGAGCCGGGCGTAACAGTTGTAAATTCCGCCATTGTCGGAACTCTTCCTTGCCGGGAAGGTTGGGTCGCCAATAGCATCCGGCTGCCGGGCCGTCGCAGAATCATTTATAGAAAAGAGCGCCAGTACAAATAAAATGGAAATTATTGCCCGGCGGCGCCGTTTGTTTCTGTCCGATTTCATTGCTTTTTTTGTCGTGTGTGAATTTATGTGTGAATTTTCCCTTGCTCTCTCGGAAATAGCCGTCGCCTCTCTTTGGATTGGAGAGATTTTATTCAATCTTCAGGCTCAAGCGACAGGCGCCGATGTTTCAAACGGGCATTGATCCCATATTTCTGAGAGAAAGAACAGCCTCGGCGCCCGCATTGTCCAAAGCCAGCCTGGAGGAGAAAAGCGGCGAAAAGAAAAAGACGCTGAATTGACTGAGTTCTCCGGGCTTGCTTTCCGTGAGTTCCTTTATGTTCTTGGCCCGTTGTCGTTTTCGTTTCCCAACAGTTCCAGTCAGTGGACCCAAGCGCAGCCGTAGAGGTCGCACCGGTACTCACCAGCGCAATTGTCGCAGTGACGGACGGCGTTGCGGTCGTAGTCACGCACGGCGCTGTAATCGTAATCGCTGACAGGACTGCTGTCGCAACGGAGCAGGTCATTACCGTCGTAGGCGCAGCGGTAATAACGGTCACAGTCGTTGGAACAAATGCCGCAGTCCGCGGAAGCGATACCGGCTAAAACCACTGGAACCAGGATTACTGCGCCAAAAAGAAAAATCAGACCGAAAAAGCCGAGTTTTGTACCATTCATGGTAAGACTCCTTTTTATGGATACCGGAATCGGCAGATCGTAGCGTCTCACGGATCGTAGTAAAGACACAGCCGTGGAGAGGGTTTTGTCGTTGTGAGACCGCGTCCCCGCGTCTGCGCGCATATCAGAAGAGATTACTGATGACACCGGCCTCGCCTCCGTGAAACTCTCACTGTTTTATCTCCACTCGTCAAAGATAATTATTTTCCTTATAGTATCCCTTCGGCTGACCTCGCGCGACGTTGCGTTCTTGCGGAGAGTTGAGTCCCGGGGCGGGCCCAGGGCTACAAGGGAATTCTTTGACTTATCTTTTATAAAGAGATTCAACATTTTTGAAAATCAGGCCGGAAGGGTATTTCTCATTTACTGATACAGTAATATGGAGGTGGAGTTTTACCGGCTGTTCCTGTTCCAGCCTGCCCGAATTGGGGGAATCCCCGACTCGAAGGCGAATTGGAACATGATCGGAAAGACAAGAATGGAGGACCAATGAGCCTCAAGATAATCGACGCCCACGCCCATTGCGGCCGCTTTGACGCTTTTCCACCGCAGGACCTTCACGATTATATCATCGGCATCGGAGGCAGCGGGATATGCGGAGCGGTGATGTTCTCTCCGGTAATGGAAATCTACGACAGGTACGATCCGTGTTTCAAGGATACCGAGGAATGGCGGCGCAGGAGAGCCGAATCGAACGAGTATCTTCTTTCAATCTCTACATCGGAGTTCGAAGTATATCCGTATTTTTTTATCTGGAATGACTTCGCCGTGGAGCAGTTGAGTGCTTCCCACAAAGGAATCAAATGGCACAGGCATCCGGAAGAGCCGGTCTATAATTATGACGATCCGAAGTGCGCGGCCGCGATCTCGGAAATTCGAAGGCGAAACATGCCGGTCTGCCTCGAAGAAGAGTTTGAAAATACGCTCTGTTTCATAAATGTACTGGCCCCGGGAGTAAAAGTGATCATTCCCCATTGCGGAATGCTTAACGGCGGATATGATCTTTTCCGTCGCCGGGGTATATGGGAAAAGCCCGACATTTATGTGGATACCGCCCTTGCGCCGATTGGCGATATCAAGGACTATGTCTCGCGCTATGGTTGTGAGAGATTGATGTTCGGGTCCGATTTCCCATTTGGAGATCCCGCCTTCGAGTTGCACAAAATCCTTCGGCTGAAGCTCACCGGCGAACAGGAGGAGGCGATTATCGGCCGAAATGTCGCAAGGCTGCTCGATGCAAGCAACCGGCAAGTGTAGACCTGAATAATACCTCAACCTGGCGGCCGACAGATGCCTAACCTCATTTGAGGCCGGTATCCCGCTTCAGACGGAGTTGGAATTTTCCTTTGTGTGAGTTGACCACTCAGATCACATTTTACAACCGACGCCATCATGAAGCTGAGGCCGGGGGAGAATTGATCACAAACCGATCTTAGGAAACGGATTCAACCCCAAAAACACCGCAGCACCAGCCTCTTGATCTAATTGAGCTTGGCGCCCCCTGCCTTTCGGGATTTATTGGCAACTATTTGTGAGGCAGGCTCAAAGCGTGTTCCTTTGTATCGCTCAGCGGGATTCGCCTGAGTACGTTCAAACAAAGCGACGATCTCCGAGGCAACCTGGCTGGCCCAAACGCCGTATACCTGTTTAAATGCCTGCCCGTAGGACATACCTCGGCCCACCAGCTCGAAAACCCGCCCCATCTTCGGGACCGTGTCCGAGATGCCGCTGCCGTGCACGCGAGTGCGCATGTATTCGACGAAATACACCCCCATGCATTCCATTTTGAACGTCTTCTTAGGGTCCTTTTCGTTGTTACTGTAGCTGTTGTCGGTAAGTATGATCCGGGCCTCATTCGGAGAGAGGGACATAACAGTCCGCACGTTCTGAGTCCAGTCCGTGGGGGAGGAGGTGCGAAGGCGATCCGAGTAGAGCCGGTTCAAGATCAGGCCGTGGCCTTCCAGGAAGTATAGGGGCACCGACTTCCACCGTTTGCCGGTAACACGAGCGGCCTGAATGTGTCCAAGCTCGTGAGCGAACGTAAGCGGTCCGCTGCGGTCACCGATCAAGCTGGCGTTCATCGTGACGCGGTTGCCATTCCACGACGACGAGGCTCTCACGCCAGGGTGACCTTTCTTCATGCGATCGGCGCTCGTCAACCGCAAGGTTAGCGGCCGATTCAATTCTTTCGTAGGGGCCCACTGCATAACACCTAAATCGAACTTCCAGGCATCCATCACCATCGCCGCCGCTTTTCTGCATTCGGCCATGCTCACCTTGTCCGGTGAGACCACCTTCAGGAAACCTTCCCTGTAAAGAACCGGGCCATCGGCATTTTTGCCCTTTGCGGCGAGCAGCAGCGGAAGGGCAAGAAAAATAAACAGGCATAGGAGTCGACGGCGGGCAAAAGACGTACTGGCGGTCTGACCTGGCGATTCACCATTACCGAGCATGTTCGTCCTCTGATGAAGTGGCTGCAGCTTCAGGGTAAGCTCTCTTAAACGAATATGTCCTTTCGCCGGTGGGGAACGGAATTAAGCAGCAAATTCTTCATTCTTGGGCCGGTCATCGCCAGATTCCTCGAGGACAACCGGCCCAATGGGGGCATCATTTTCGTTTTTAAACTACCGGGGCGTTACCTGGCCAGATGTAATGGCATTTGCCGAAACGCCTGTCGGGGTTCCGGGTACTTTGGTAGAGCTTGGTGAATTGAAGATCTCACAACTGGAAAGACCGATGAGTCCATCCATACCACCATTCGCGAGCACCTTCCCGTTGGAAAGCAGGGTGGCCCTGTGACCACAACGCTTAGCGGCGAGACTTCCCGTCATCGCCCACACCCCCGTAGCCGGATTGTAGAGCTCACAACTGGAGAGGGGAGAAATCTCCATGCCGCCTTGGCCGCTGGTAACCGCCCCTCCGGAGAGGAGCACCTTCCCGCATGGAAGCAGGTTCATGCCGTCCAAACCGCTCACACGCGCAGTGTGGAGGCTTCCCGTTTTGGTCCACACTCCTTTAGCCGGATTGTAGATCTCACAGCTTGAAAGATCGGGGAGGGAATGCAGCGACCACCCACCCGCAATGAGCACGTTGCCGCCGGGTAGCAGGATTGCGGGAGCCGAACGCGCAGTGGCGAGGCGTCCCGTTTTGGTCCACGCTCCTTTAGCCGGATTGTAAATCTCACAATCGGAAAGAGTGTTGTCACCGGTAGTGTCCACTCCCCCGGCCACGAGCACCTTGCCGCTGGAAAGCAGGATGGCAGCGTGATTATAGCGCTCAGTGAGGAGGCTTCCAGTCGAAGTCCAATGGCCGGTAGCCGGATTGTAGATCTCACAGGTGGAGGTTGCCGCCCCGCTCTCATAATTCCACCCCCCGGTCACAAGCACCTTGCCGCTAGGAAGCAGAGTGGCCGGGTGATTTGCGCGAGGAGTAGCATGGCTTCCCGTCATTGTCCACACCCCCGTATGCGGATTGTAGATCTCACACGTGGAAAGATCGTTGGTGTTGCTGCCCACTCCCCCGGTCACGAGCACTTCGCCGCTGTTTAGCAGGACGGCAGCGTGACCCCAACGCGCAGTTTTGAGGCTTCCCGTCGCAGCCCACACCCCGGTAGACGGATCGTAGATCTGACAGCTTGAAAGAGTTTTGGAGCCGATGCCGATGCCGTTGACCCCACCAGCCACGAGGACCTTGCCGTTGGCAAGCAGGGTGGCCGTGTGATCTGTACGCGCAGTGGCGAGGCTTCCCGTTTTGGTCCAGGTAAAAGGGGGCGCGCTTTGCTCATCCTCTGGCTGTGCATTGCCGGCCAATGGAAATACAGGGAATAAACAGATAATGCAGATGAAGATTAAACGTCCGTACAGATACTTTGATAGACATGCTCTAGGCATCTCGGGTTCTCCTCCGTAAACTGCCAGGTAGCTAATGTAGCCTGAATAATACATCAACTTGACTCCGCGCGAACGCAGAGCCGCCTTTTGACGCAGATTCCGCCCTGAAAAACTCTATGGATAACTCGATAGACCCCAGAATCATACGATTTACCAATGGAATACGCAAGCTATATGTCAATAGGACTGGTTTATGCAATTTTAGGACATATTTCTTCTTGCTCTAAACACACACCCCTATGAATTGCTGATGCCTGGTCCTTCACATCGACGGGAATTGCAGAAGGACAGACTTTCTCACGGTATGCCGCTTCCCTGAGTTAACCAGCCTCGGGGGTCACCGTGTTTGACAGCGCCGAAGAGAGTCCGGTCCCAATGGAATTGGTGGCGGTCACCGTGAAAGTGTAGGGCCGTCCGTTGGTCAGGTCCCGCACGATTATCGGACTATGCGTACCGGAAGCTCTAAGGTTGCCTGGATGCGATGTCACCGTATAGAGCGTTATAGGCTTTATGCCCTCCGACCTCGGGCGTTCGAATGTCACGCTTGCCTCCCCGTTGCCGGCTTGCGCCACAACGCCGGTCGGCGGGTCGGGCATGAGAAGATCTATCGGAACGCCAAACTGCACATTTATAATGCGTGCTCCGCTGTGTGCGCCGCCTCCGAGCGCCCAGGATGCGGTTGCCGTGAGAAAGGCTGCAAAAGCAGCGGTTAAAATAGCTTTCCGGGCCATCTGATTGCCCCCCTTCCAGGATATTTTCAAGCTGTCTTCACCTCGATGCTTCTTGATAATTAAAAATTAATCACGATCAAATAAATCATTAAGTACCTGTTAACATAAATAAAATAGACATTATCCAAGACGGCTGCCAAGCGAAAAACCAAACTGCTGCGCAAGCCGTGGAAACGCAAGTGTGGCGAGAAGGACCTGGTTGCGCGGACGGTCAGCACACCTTTTGCCAGCTTGTTCACCAGGGCACCAAGCTGGTCCCCTATGACCCGACGCTTGATCCCAACTGAGGACGCGTTTTCAGCGCCTTAACCTAAATATTCTGAATTATTAACTACTTGCTGCCATGATCGCCATGGTTATAGTTTTTTTATAAACTACCGTGAGTTTGGCCAAGCAGTCGCGAAACACAGCTTGATGAAGAATAGGCGAGGGGTTGAGGGTAAACAAAGGAGCATGTATGTCAGACAAGAAAACAGCAATCGTCACCGGAGCATCACAGGGTATTGGCGCGGGTTTGGTCGAGGGCTTCCTGAAGCAGGGTTACAACGTCGTCGCAACGTCTCTTAATGTCAATCAATCGTTAACCGCCTCACCCAGCCTGGTTCTCGTCGATGGCGATATCGGCAAGCAGGAGACCGCTGCCAAAGCTGTCGAAGCAGCGATCAAGCACTTCGGAACCATCGATGTTCTGGTGAATAACGCCGGAATCTTCTACAGCAAGCCTTTCACGGAGTTTACCACCGAGGACTTCAATGCCTTGGTTTCAACCAACCTGCTCGGATTCCTCTACATCACTCAGCTCACTGTGAAACAGATGCTGAAACAAAAATCCGGGAGCGTTGTGAGCATCTCTGCGTCGCTTGTCGATCAGCCGATCGCCGGCGTAAATGCCTCAGTTTCGATGATTACGAAGGGGGGTCTGAATTCAGTGATCCGTAGTCTCGCAATCGAGTATGCAAGAGAAGGTATCCGCTTCAACGCCGTAGCCCCCGGAGTCGTGGACACGCCAATGCATAAGGATGATCCCAAGGACTCTTTTAATAAGTTGAATCCAATGGGGAAAATCGCAGACGTGAAAGACGTTGTCGACGCGGTTCTCTACGTGGCGCAGGCAGGTCGGGTAACCGGAGAGGTACTCCACGTGGATGGTGGTGCTCACGCCGGCCGTTGGTAGCCGCCGGACAGTTCAACCCTTTCCGGCCGCTCACTGCTGCGCGTCGCAACCGATTCAATCCGATAGGACAGGGATTAATGAATACAGATTTGAAAGAGCAAATAGTAACGGTAACCTGCGAAGACTCTCGGCCGGCCGGCGCCGAGCGGCGGTTGAAGGAACTTGGCATCGAGCTCCCGGCGCCCCCAAAGCCGTTCGGTACTTATGTGGAAGCAGTGCAGACGGGCAATCTGCTTTTTCTGACTGGGATGCTTCCCACGGAAGGCCACGGGGCGAAATTCATTGGGCGCGTTGGCGCGGAACTCGATGTGGAGGCGGGGCGCAAGGCGGCTCACCTCGCGGCGCTCAATGTTCTCGCTGTCGCGCGGCAGCATTTGGGATCGCTGGACAAAGTGAGACGGATCGTCCGGCTTGGCGTGTCGGTGGCCACTTCGGGGGATGTGCGCGATCAGCCGAAAGTCGCCGACGCCGCCTCGGAGTTGCTGCAAGACGTTTTCGGAAAGCACAACAACCCTTGCCGCTCGGTGTATGGCGTCGCGAGCCTTCCGCTCGGCGTCCCGGTCGAGCTGGAAATCATTTTCGAGTTGGCCCACGGAAAGGAACGTCCCATGGAATACCCGACTTCTTACAGAACGATACGGGTAGACGGGCTCTCCATCTTTTACAGAGAGGCCGGCTCGAAAGACGCGCCGACGCTTCTCCTGCTGCACGGACTTCCCTCGTCATCGCGGATGTTCGAGCCTCTCTTCGCCCGGCTTTCCGATCTCTATCACCTTGTAGCGCCCGATTACCCGGGTTTTGGACACAGCGACTGGCCGGATCCGAAAAAATTCGCGTATACATTCGATCACTATGCCGAGATCGTGGGGCACTTCACCGAAGCGCTCGGGCTCTCACGCTACACGCTTTACATGCAGGACTACGGCGGTCCCGTGGGTTTTCGCATGGCCTTGGCTTATCCGGACCGGATTGAGGCTCTCATTGTTCAGGACGCAGTGGCGCACAACGAAGGCCTGGGGGTGAATTGGAAGCCGCGGCGGGCCTTTTGGGCCGATCGCAATGCCAACGAAAGCATGCTTCGCACTAATCTCCTGTCGCTGCCGACGACGCGGACGCGCCATGTCGGCAACGATCCCAACGTGGAACGCTATGACCCCGATCTCTGGAGCGATGAATTTGCCTTTCTTAACCAGCCAGGCCAGGCCGACATTCAAAGCGACCTCTTCTACGACTACCGCACAAACGTCGACGCCTACCCAAAGTGGCAGGCTTGGATGCGCGAGAAGCAGCCTCGTCTGCTGGTGATCTGGGGCAAGTACGACCTCTCGTTCGACCTGTCGGAGCCGGAAGCCTATCGCAGGGATGTGCCGAAAGCTCAAGTTCACGTTCTCGACGCCGGTCATTTCGCATTGGACACGGCTGCAGATGAGATCGCCGAGTTGGTTCGAGGCTTTGTCAGTTCTGCGCGTTGAGGGTTCCCGGTTTTCCGGGGCGAATGATTCTGGTTTCCAAAAAAACCAAAACAAGCGGGAGGGACCACGCTTATGGCCAAAGAGCAGCAGATTTCCCCCTTTTGAACGTCGGGTCAAGAGTGTTACTTTGGAGAATGAAATGCAGGACTTTGCCCGGGCCATGCACTCCAGTGGTCATGGTGCCTTCTATGTCTCCGGTGCGGCTCGGCCCGGTGACAAGGGTAAGACGAGAGGGCAAAGAAAGACGTTTTTCCTGGATATAATCGCCGAGGCTCCCCCTGCATCCTTCCGCATAGCTCAGTGCGAGATGGACCTCCGGCAGGAGCCCTGCAAGACTGCCCATGCCCGAGCCGGAGGGCATCAAAATGCTCCCGGTATCTGCCAGGAAGGCAGGGCAGAAGGTTATGCCGATGGATGCCTTTTCCAGTAGGATCCTGTTCCATGTTAATTTACCGGATAATTCCTTTTGGGTCACAATCTCATAGCCGACTGACTCAACCACTTCCTTTATCGTCCGGAGCAATCTTTCCGGCCAGCCCGAGATTGGAATTGCCGCAACCCGGACGTGGGATGCCCCCGGTCTTTCGGTTGGACAAGGTTTGAAATCTGCAGTGCGACAAGACCCATTAGAGGACCCGGTCAGAAGCGATGCCAGGCGGCCGGGCAGATCATCGGTCCCGAGGATTTCAACCTCGGTCCCCGCAACTCGGGCCATGCGGACGTAACGTTGCAAAATCTCGGGTATGCTCAAGGGGCGCTCCTCTCCCTTTCACGCCACCAATCGCGAAAGGCCGGTCCTGTTTGAGGTTGCGGCAAATCCCGGCAGGTTTTCCAGTTCTCCAGAGGGTTCGGCGACTTTCCAGCAGGCAATCTCCGACCATGCGCAAGAATTTGCCGAAGAACGGCCATGCACCCCCGATAGAGAAAAGGGTGGGCGGCTATTGACTCACAGAGCTTTTCTGAAGAGGTCAAACGCATATGCCTCCGAGCACGGAGGCCCCGGAGCCTCCGGTGGTAATCGGGCAGGGGTATCCTGACCGGACATGCTGCAGTGCAACGCCCGCACAGAGTGCACGCGTCCGGCAGATCGGGGTATTCCACCATCCCCCAGATTAGAGGAGAGAGTACGTCGCCGAAAGGGCCGGGATAGACTGACTGGTAGGCATGTCCGCCCACTGCGCGGTAGACCGGGCAGTGATTGAGGCATGCCCCGCAGTGAAGACAATGAAGGATTTCGCGGAAAGGTCCTCCGGCCAGAGATGAGCGGCCGTTATCGAGCAACACTACGTGAAGCTCTTCAGGGCCTTCGTCTTCGTCCGGCTTTCGCGGGCCCGTGATGATACTGACGTAGCTCGAAATGACCTGGCCGGAAGCGGAACGGGTCAGCAGGTCAAGAAAACCCGGAAGATCGGATATCTTGGGAATTATCTTATCGATTCCTAAAATCGCTATTTGCACGGGGGGAAGAGATGTCGTCATCCTACCGTTTCCTTCGTTTGTCACCAGCACCAGTGAGCCCGTTTCGGCAACGGCAAAGTTCCCGCCGGTGATCCCCAGTTGCGCCGAAAAGAATCGCTGCCGAAGGGCATTCCGAACCGCGCGCACCAGGTCCTGAACATCGAGACCGGGCGGAGTTCCAAGAGCAGCATGGAGCAGTTCGGCGACCTGGGCTCGGTTTTTGTGGATCGCGGGCGCCATAATGTGGGAAGGCTTTTCATGAGCCAATTGGATGACGAATTCCCCAAGGTCCGTTTCGGTAATCTGGATCCCGGCCACCGATAAGGCGTCATTGAGAGATATCTCCTCGGTAGTCATCGATTTGGATTTAACCACGCTGAAGGCGCCGTGCTTTCCGGCTATGCTTTTGACCGCCTCGGCCGCCTCGGCGGCGTCTTTGGCAAAGTGAACCACTCCTCCAGCGGCTTCTGCCCGGATCGCAAACTCAGCGGCATATTCCACCAGCCTGCCGGATACCTCCATTTTGCGGGCGCGGCCCCACGTGCGGAGATCTTCAAACCCGGGGTATTCGGCCACCGCGGAAGCCCTTCTCGTCAGGAGAAGATCGGCCGTTTTGCGAATGGCTGCCCTTAAGTCACCGTCGGCGACTGCTTTTGAAGATTGTGCGCGAAAATCGTGGGCTTTCCCGGGCATGCAATACCCCTTGAAATGATCGCCTCGGTGTCCTGGGAAAAGGTTCATGGAAATGCGGAGTTCCCATACCTTTTTGCTCTTCGGGTTTCCGCGGTGAATCCTCCAAGTGCTTCCGCCATCAGCTCACCGAGGTGAGAAAAACGAATTCGCCCAAGCCCAAGGCGAGAGGCCCCCGAAGAAAGGTGGGCGAGACAGCTCAGATCAAGCGAAACGACCCGGGAGGCCCCGGTTGAGGTGATGTTTTGCAACTTATCAGCCATAAGGCGACCGGATATCTCCGGGAGCCTGACACTGAAGCTGCCGCCAAATCCGCAGCAGAATTCATTTTCGGGCAATGGAACGAATTCATTCCCGAGCATCTGAGTAAGGTAGTCTTCGGCGACCCCGTTGAGCCCGATGCCCCGCAGGGTGCGACAGCTCGAGTGATACGTGGTGCGGCAGATTCGGGGGTGGACGGGTATTTGCCTCAGGCCCGGGACTTTCTGAAGGTACTCGCAGAATTCAAAGGTCCGCTGCCCGAGAACCTCCAGGCGGCGCTGAAGTCTCGGCGAGTCGGGGAAAAGTTCAGCGTAATGGTTCCGGATGCTGTCAGCGCACGAGGAACTGATCACTACCACGGCTTCGGCCTTCTCGAAGACCTCCAGGAAATGCAGAGCAAGCCGCCTGGCCCCTTCTAAGCAGTCGGTGTTTATCCATGGCTGGCCACAACATGTCTGACGATGCGGGAAATCCACCTGTACGCCCAATGCCTCGAGGACCCGGACGCAGGCCCGGGCAGAGGCAGGGTACAAAAGATCGGCCGTGCAGGTGATCAATAGGGAGGCCCTCATTTTTTAGTCATCTAACCCAAGCCAGTAATGGAAAGTGAGAGCATACTCACCCTCGGTGACCACAAGTTCCGGAGTCGAGTCGTATCGCCGGGAGAACCAAACCGTCTTTGCTATGGAAGATTTTCCCGGGACTGCTAAGGCATGTGCTCCATCCTCGAGTTTGCGTCTCGCCTCGGAGCTTCTCGAACGCTTGAAGCAGAGCGACCATAAGGAATAAGACCCTACTAGCCCTTGTTGTGGAGTTCGTAAATAATCATGCGCCCTTTGACCGGAAAATACCTGAGGAACAGTGCCATCTTAACCGCGCGACGGATTTGACGTAAGGTGTCTTTAGGCCATGGGGCGCTCCATGCTTTCGGACACCTTATCACTTTTGTTTTCACGGGGGATGCCAAAAGCCCCTGGTTGTACAGGAAATCGAATGAATCCTTGTAAAAAGTGACCTTGTGATCGCCCGTGGCGTCAAGCGGTTTTCCCTTTTCCAACTCGAAATAGGGCACCATTATGTATGCGATTTTGCACCTGCCTAAAAGACGGGATGCAACCTTCCAGTAATCTTTGAAGTGCTCCAACACGGCGCAGCAGTAGATCACGTCCCAAAACCCCGAGAGTTCCTCGAAACCGGCCTTGAAGAAATTCGCCATGTGACCGAAATCGGCGGCGCACCTTTCCAGGGCGACACCGGATACGTCACACCCATACAGTTTTGCGTCGGGATAGGCCTCCCTTAATACGGGAATGGCATTCCCGAGAGCACAGCCTACATCCAGGAGTGTGAAGTTATCAAACGGGATTGTCACATTCTTGACAAAAGCCTTGGCAAAATAGACTGTGTTTCTGGGACCATTGCGGGCTTCCCAGCGTCCGCCGGGGGAAAAAGCCAAATCGAGGCTCCCGGGCGGCCAGCCATCTTGTAGTTGCTGAACCTGTTCCATCTCACTTATCCTTCAATGCGGCAGGCAGTTGTAACGTTGATCACCGCAACCATTCCCGGCCCCAATTACCAGGTTTCCAACCGGACTTCCATATGCACCTAAAGCCCGTGAAACATACGATTGCTCATTAGAACATGCAAGCGATATCTAAAGGAAGCAGCAGGACGCTATTATTCGAGCCTCTAAATTCAAACTTTCTCTCATCTGCTCTTGTTCTAAGTGAATTTTTATGCCACTCTGAATACCCTTTGCTTTCGCTTGATTGGACCAATCATGACCCTTGAGAACATGCTGAAAGAAAAAAGGCAAGAGATAATGGCCCTGGCAGCCAGGCACAGCGCCCGGCACGTGGGAGTTTTCGGCACTGTTGCAACCGGTGAAGCCGGTCCTCGCAGCGACATTGACCTGCTGGTGACAATTGATGAAGACCGCAACCTCCTGGACGTAAGCTCCCTAACGTTAGAACTTCAGGACATGTTGGGCGTCAAAAAGGATGTGATCTCCGGGGACTCTATCCATTAGCTGTTGCGCAGAAAGATCCTGAAGGAGGTGCGGCCCCTATGAGTAAAGATCCGAGGGTTTATCTTGCCCGGATATTGCAACGGATAGATCGAATTCTTGAGTACTCGGCAGGTGGAAGGGAAGCTTTCTTCGCCAATGAGAAGACCCGGGATGCGGTTATCCGCAACCTGGAGATCATCGCTCCAGATCGCCCTCAATCTCCGAATTTGATACTGGTGGTCCAGGCCGTTCTCCTGATTTCGGTGGCCTGTAAAAACCGAACCGAGTCCATGGTGGAAAATCTTTTCCTTCGCGTTCGCGAGGAGACCCCGTGATCAGAGGCAAAGGCTTTATTTCCAAATATAAGAGAAGGCTCCTGAAGGAAGCGATCAAACACGCTTTCAAGCGGGACCCAAAGTCCTATAAGGCGCTTTTCCTCGATTATCCGATTAGCCCTGCTCCACGATACGGATTTGGACGTGAACCACACCAGCGCCTAACAAACATATTGTGCAATAGCAAAGATAAATATATTAGTCTTCTGAATGAATTCACTACATTTCAAGGAAAGATTGAATGCATACCACTGTATACGACGAATGAGAATGAACCATTCTGGAATAATGGTTTTTTCCCAGCTCTAGACGCGTTGGCACTTTACTGTATAATAGCACTTACGAAGCCAGCGTGCTATTTGGAAATAGGATCGGGTAATTCTACAAAATTTGCAAGGAAATCCATTAAAGATCATGCACTGAAAACAACAATAATATGTATAGATCCAAAACCGAGGGAGGAAATCAAGGGAATTGCAGATGATATTGTTTATAGTACATTGGAATCAGTAGATTTAAATGTATTTTCCGTACTCCATGAAAATGATATATTATTTATAGATGGATCACATCGTTGTTTTATGAATTCGGATGTTACTACTGCATTTCTGGATATCATTCCTGACCTAAAGGAAGGAGTTTTGATTCACTTCCATGACATATTTCTGCCGTATGATTATCCTCCAGAAATTAAGGAATTTTTCTATTCGGAGCAGTATTTGCTTGCGGTTATGCTTTTGTCAATGGCTAAACCGGCTGTGCTGTTTCCGAGCTTTTTCGTCCAGAATGATAAGGAGTTAATGAATATACTGAGGCCTATTACCAGGAAAATCGATGCCAGTTTCAATGGTGGTTCGTTTTGGATTTGCAAGTGAAAGTCGACTTTCAATTGCCTTTGCAGAAAGAATATTTAGAGAGTGTCGAAGTAACCCGAAATGGAGACTATCATGCGCTGGTACCACTATTTGGCGTATTTCTTCGGGGGCGCCTTCCTCGCGAACGCGCTGCCTCATCTCGGCAATGGGATCTCGGGCCATGCCTTCCAGAGTCCCTTCGCGACCCCGCCCGGGGTAGGGTTGTCGTCCTCGACAGTCAATGTCCTGTGGGGCCTCTTCAACCTTGCTGTCGGCTATCTGCTTGTGTGCCAGGTCGGGAACTTCGAGCTGCGCAAGACCCGGCACGTCGTTGTCCTCGGGGCGGGCATCCTGATAATGTCGTTATTGCTCGCTCATACATTCGGCCGGTTCTACGGCGGGTCGTGAGTCTTGGTCCACGGTTTGTTTTCAAAAGATCAAAAGGATTAAAATCTCCATTTTCTCAAGTGCGACAGCCCGTAAGTGAAAGGCAAAAAATCAATCGGTGCAAGACGAATGTCGATGAGGAGGGGGAGATTTCCGCTGGGGTCTTGATCATCACTGCTTCGGGGATGTATGATTTCAGGCGAATGCAAAGAGACTCAACCCCGTGCAAGAACTCTCTCATACGGATTCGCGTTCAAGCCCAGCCGCCTCCTCCTTGCCGCCTTGTGATCATCTTGAATGCGAATCCGTATGAATGAGTCTCAACGGGCTATGGTGGCTGCACGGATAAAGCCGCAATTTGAGAAAGAAGCAGGAGAAGCTTCACGGAAATGTTGCTTTTGCGTAACACAATTGGCGCTTTCCTCTTATAGCCTGTCTCCAACTGTGATTTCCCGGGATTTTGTCGATTACACCATGCGCTCGTCGAAGGACCGGAAAACCAAAACCTGAGGGTGTGCCCCCTCATATTTCTGCTCTCCGGTCCAGTGAGCGTTCCCATTATCTACGAAAACGGCTGAACGAGAGGTTTGGTATCGCGCGGAGAAGGAGGGTGATGGATGCTGTCCGGGCAGGTCGAATTCGCAATTCAATGGGACGACATTTGACGAGTCAAGATCTGTAGCAACTGGATCATAGAGTCTCGATTCTTTGGGCTGATGAGCAAGATTCCGACAACTTGGGCCAGATTAAAAAAGGGAGACGGATTATGAAAAGAAGGACTTTCCTGAAATTAGGTTCTTCCGGTTTGGCAGGCTTAACCCTTGGAGGATTGACCCGAACGCCTGTCTTCAGGATCGGCAGTGCCATGGCATCTTCGTCTAATGTGTGGAAATTCGGTGTTATGGGCGATACCCAGTGGACACCCGTCGACACGAACGGCAACTACCTCGACCCCACCGGCAAGAATCCCAACAGCGTGGCAGTCTCGATCATCGACCAGGTTGATGCGCAGTTTGTAAAACACGGAGTTAAGTTTGTAATCCAGGTTGGAGACCTGACTGACAACGGCACCGACAGCGGCATCCAGACCCGTGCCCTCGCCGCTCAGACCAATTTGTATCCTCACCATATCGGCTTTTTCCCGATCCGGGGCAACCACGAGACCTATAGCCCGGTCAATAACTATTACGCTATCCCGGCCATACAGGACAACTTCCCGCAGACTCGCGGCATAGGGACCACATGGGGCGCCTACAACTTCAGTAGCCCCACCATTGATTCCAACGGCAATCCCATTGTCGACCTTGAAGGGATCAGCTACTCCTTCGACTACGGCAAGGCGAACAACAACGTCCGTTTTCTTTTTGTCGATCCTTGGGCTACGCAGACCACAAACCCATTCCCGGCGACAAACAATGCCGATGGATACCCCTATGGCTACACAGTCTACCAGCAGCAGAAATGGATCGATGAGCAACTCGACTACCTGACTCGCGGCACTGAGCACGCGTTCGTTTTCTCTCACCAACCCCTTATGGCTGAAGACCACCAGGATACCATGTTCAGTGGCTACACCAATGCCAACCCTGACTGGCAGAACGCATTTTATTCCAAGCTCAGTCAAAATCGCGTTGGGTACGCTATAGCCGGCCACGACCACATGCACCAGCGTTCCATTATTGCCAGCCCCAACGGCAAATCCAAAGCAGAAGAGTTTATTTGTGCTTCTTGCAGCAGCAAATTCTACACGCCCAAATCTTTGACTGACCCCGACTGGTTCGGCCAGAAGACCCGTGAGACCTCCATCTCGGAAGAACTCTTCACTGTCGGTTTCTACGTCTTCACTGTCGACGGTCCCATCGTGACTATCGATTACTATTCCGACGAACACGGGAACTGGCAGTCGAACACAGATTATCCGGACGGCACGGGAAGCCTCATCACTCCCGTCTTCAACTTTACGAAAAAGGAAACATGGGGTTACAGCCTCAGCTCACACGGCATTTCCAGATTCAAGTTGGACCAGGGGTCGGCGGGCGTCACGCTCCAATTCGGCCACACCACCGCCAAGGTCCAGAAAAAGGGCGGAACAGCGGCGGATTTTGAAGACAGAGCGCTTTCCAAGGACGCGCAGGCATGGTGGGCCCCCGGGAGTTCAGTCACCAACGCCCATCTTGTCAGCGACGTTCTGACTCTTGTGGGAGCTGCCTCTGCGTCCATCACCCCCACTTCCGCGAGCGACCCCGTGAACATAATCATGACCTACAATTCCAATTCCAAAGCAACCAATGGATTTTACCTTGCCGCCCTGAATGATGATGGCAAGTGGGTCAATGCGGTGGACCTGAATTTCGGGGGCACCAAAAAATTCATATCCGGCCCCTGGACCGAAGGCTACCCTCTCGGCTCCTACGGCTTCGACACCAAGACAAGCACTGCCTGGGCGGTCGTTGACCACGACAGCGATCTTGCAGTGATCAAGGCATAATACTGAAAGTAACTGAGAGCTCTTTCGCGACAAAGCCCGGAGCCGTTTCAGCCGGGCTTTGTCGTCGCCGACCTGTGAAAAAGACCGTGGAGCGTTCCACGCTTAATCCGACTGAAATGGTGCTTTTGCTTCCGGGTTTTGTGATCCTCGTGGGCCAGACCTGGAGAGAGAGGTACTTTCTTTTTCACGTTTTGTCTAAACCTTTGTGAGAGATTGAAGCAGCGTCCCGGCAGGAAGATAGAGAGTCTGACCGGCCTTGAGAAGCTGAGATGGCTTCAAACCATTTAGAGCGGCCAGAGCGGTGACGGAACATTTGCGTCTCGCCGCAAGTGTTGACCATGTGTCCCCCGATTTTACCTTGTATGCTCTTAGAGCTGAGGATTGCCATGCAATGAAGTGTTCGGAGTCCAGCCGGAAACCGTAGAATTCGGGCTTTCTTATGATCTTTACAGCCGCAAATACTTTTGGAACGTAATCACGTGTTTCGGCCGGCAGATAGCCATTTTCCGACAGATCCCAAAAAGTCTTGAGGCCACTTTTGTCGAGTGCCCCTTGGACGGTGTTTTCGCCCGCATTATAGGCGGCAAGCGCCAAAGACCACGACCCGAACTGATCGTAGAGCAATGAGAGATAATCAGCGACAGCCTGCGCAGCCTTCATGGGATGGCGTCTCTCGTCGACCCACTGAGTTTGCTCCAGCCCGAACCGGATGCCTGTTTTCGAAGCAATCTGCCATATCCCCACCGCGTTGGCATGCGAACGCGCAGCAGGGGAAAAGCCGCTTTCGATCAGAGCTACATAGATCAAGTCTTTTGGCAGCCCTTTGCGCACGAAGATTTGTTGAGCAGGGACCGCGTATAAATGCGCTCGATCGAGCTGGATTTGAAAACTCTTATACTCTTTTTCGGAGAACCGCCTTGCCCATGCATCGATAGTCGGATGATCCGGGATGGGCAGACTCCATTTGGGAGCCGGATGGTCCGGGATGGGCAGAGGCCGTTTTGGAGCAGGATTATCGAGTAGTGTCTCTTCTGAATGCCGAAGGCGAGACGTAAGATAGAGGGAGGCCTTTGGCTGAAAATAAAAAGTGCCGCATACTGCAAGAAGCGCAAGTGTCCCCACTGCAATCGATAATTTCAATCCCTTCAGGCTATTTTTCTTATTGCGGAGCATCAATAGGGACAGGGGCCGTTCAAATAATGTCATGAAAAAACGGATCAAAAGCATAACAACTTTTCCTCCCCCACAAATTTCCATAGCCGGCAAACTCATTATCATGGCAGACCGCTTTCAGGTGTCCTCCGGGCTTGGAGGGGCGCCTCGAACCACCTTGGCAAAGGGGCCTCTATCCAGGAATCATGCCAAATCGTCTTATTGTGATCTGAGCGTACCTACAAGCCCGAATACTCTCCGGCAAATCGTGTGACCACGAATCTCAGACCTATCGGAAATGAAGGGAATGCATGATGTCGGGATGGATACAACTTCTCGGAATAACAAAGATTTTCCACGTCAGTGGCTTGGTCGGCTTCATCGGGTCGGTCGTTGTGGCAGTTATCGTAATGACCAGTATCGATCATACTTGAGAACTTCTTACGCGGCGCCGATTGTGTATGTAATAGAATACATCAAATGCAGTGGTAATCATACACTGATCATAATAAGAGGGCCTTCGGGAAACAGCAACAAAGCCGTATTTCATTCGTTATTTTAAGCCGTTATGGCTAATTAACGCTTCTGTCGTCCTTTTTTGCTATCAAGCCGTTTTTGCAAACTGAAAAATATCTGATTGCTGCATTCTAATGATACCCCTTTCTTGAGCTGTATCTGCTAAAATGTCTCTGCCAGCCCGGAGGATAGATACAAGGGCAACGCCGGGGAGCGACCCGAGCGCCGCGGCTTGTTTTGCAGCCAGGTATGTAGACCGGACTCGCCGCAGTTTCGTCTAAAGCATAAGAACATGACATGTCTCGGACAGGCTTGGCTGAGAAATGGAAATGGAAAAAAATGCAAACCAGCCTTTTCAGTTCACTGTTCAGTGCTTTTCGGACGGGTCCCGGGACCCGTGCCGACACGGAGATAAATAACATTTAATCCCAGGAGGGCTTCCATGAGGCTTACGTGCAAGGGAGTTGTCGCAGTTATCACCGCGATGCTGCTTATTATCACAATTGCCGCCGTCCACGCAACCGCCGGACAAGAGATGGCCTACAGTGAATTGTTGAAAAAAACGATACGGTCCGGGAGTCAAAAGTGGTATTCCTGTGGCTCAGTCACTATCAATGCCCCGTCCGCAGGCTCTGTTATCGTCACCGCAAGTGGGATGGCATGGTTCAATAGTCTCTATCCCACGCTCACATTGTCCCTCGCGAGGACCAGCGCCGTAAAGGGAGCATGGATCTTTACGCTGTCCCCGGGTAACCAGCCTTACCAAACCTTTACTGTTAGAATGGTGTTCAGTGTCGTCGCCGGTGAAAACACTTTTTACCTCAATGCCCAGTCCAACAACGGGAATGGATCCTCCATCGGCGTGCAGACAGGGTCCCTGACCGCTGAGTGGTATCCGGCCAGTGAGGTGCAGACTGCCACGACGGCCCCGGTGGGAGTCGAGCGGCTCGCCCCTGAAAACGCGAACCCCATGCGGAATTGATCGTTCCTAAATATCACTAAGCTTCCAGTTGCCCACCGCGCGACTTACACCGGGGGAGCTACCATTTAGCATGTTTCCGGAAGCCTTCTTGTTGTCATAGGTTCCGATCGCGTGGGTGGAAGCGTTGGCTGCTTCACCGCCTTCAACAAATGAGGGGAAACTCACCGCGTGGCCGCCCCAGGTGCCGGGAACGGATATTCCTCCGACCAACTGGCCGTTTTCCTTTGTCTTCGCGACAGCGACAATAGTGCCGTCGTCCTTGAAGATAGCGGCAAGTTGGCCCGTAAGACCCGCAGCCTTCGGCGACTCGGTTGCACTAATCTCCCAACTGCCCACTTTACCGCCGGCGGCGGCATTGGTGGCCAGAGCGACTGTCCAGGTGCTGAGAGTCCCTTTGGCGCTATTTGTACAGGTCCCTGACATGCCTGTTACAATTCCGTTCGCATAGTTAAGCTTGCCTTTTACCGTGTAGGTTCCGAAAACGGCGCTGACGCTGTTTTTCTTCTGATTAATCACCCCCTCGAACTGCGGGAAATCCGGCTTATCCCTGAAGATCAGTAAAGCGGCGAATGTACTTTCTTGTGCGTTCAGCACCAAATCGTCTATGCTGCCGGCACACTTCCCCGCAGTGCAACTGAGTGTCCCGATAAAAACGCCTCCGGTGAAAGGGCTGTCAATGACACTGAAACCGGCCGTACCGACAATGTGCGTCTCTGAACTAACCGCCGCCGTAACCGACTTCGCAAATGTGCCGGGCAGTACGCTGCCAGCCACAGTCAGCACCCCGTTTTGGTCAATCGAGCAGCTGGCTGGAACTGTTGAGGCGAGAGACCACGTCAACGGCACCACCGTCTTCATTTTATTGCCCTTCGTGTCGAGAACGGTTGCGATGAAAGCCTGTTTTTTGCCTATGATAACGGCCGGGTCTTTGGGACTGAGTATAACTTTGCCCGGAGTTTGCGTCTCCGAGGCCCGGGCCGAATTGACTAAATTGCCGAGCGCAAAAGCAGAGAGCAGAACGCAGACAAATACCACAAATCTTGGACCTCTCATGTTTCCCCCCTTGTTTATGTGGGACCTATTTCGATTACCATAAATGTGTATAAATCATATTGCTTCCGCAAGCATCTTGTTTGCGACGCGCTGATCGGCGCTGGTCCCGTAATTACATCCCAAAGATACGAATACGAGATTTCCAACAGGATGTAGTCACAGGAAAGTATAATTTGGGTTACAAAACGGTTACCTCTGACAATCCGTTCCGATACAACCGTCGTTAGCATTTATCAGGAAATTTAGGGCTTGTCCGTAAATAAATCCTTTGTGCCCGCATCCGGCTTTTGGATCGCTTCGGCCGCTCCTCAATCGCAAAATTCTCAACGTAGGCCGGCTACGCCTGCGGTTTTGCTCAATCGTCGCGACCAAAATCGGTCTCAAAACCCGGCGCGGTCCCTAAAAGGCCTATTTACGGACAAGCCCTATATTTGAGAACTTCGTCTTTCCAAGGCGAGCGATGTATTGAAACTGAGAATATCGGGCAATCCATAAAACCCAAAGACGCATCCGACGGCGATATTGATGCGCTCGCAGCCCGATGGACCGCTGGTCGAATTCAGTCGGGCAATGCGGTCGGTGTTTTGACCAAGCAAGAACAGGACGAGTTCGGACTTCCGATACAGATGTGGGCGTAGTGTGCTTAACGGTGATTTCACTCCATCCGAGGCCTCCCCAATGGTCTCAATCATGGGAGGGGGGGTAATCCACACAACGCGGCATTATTTCAAGGCATTCTCACGCATCATCCCGGTTTGGCAAGATTGGCGGACATATTTTCGGGGCAATCAAGAAAAGCTCTAAAGTATTCTTCACGGTTGACCGATGAAATCTATGAGAGCAATTTTGCGCTTATTGAATTACAGATGTAACTACGATTTTTGAAATGATGCATCAGCGAACCTGAAGGGCAAACCATCTGAAAGGATGGGACGCAAAGCTTCCGGTCTAAGTCGACTTGTCGTCGATAAGGTAGCGGGGTTGCTAGGGAGAGCTCAAATACCAAGCCTTCTCCGTAGAAACCCGCTTCCTGTTCACAGGATTAGCGGGTTTTCCTTTGCTGGGCATCCGGGAATTCAAACTCACAGTGAGAAGGAGATATTATGAAAAGGGCTGGTTGGAAAATGAATGTTTTCATCATACTCCTATTCCTAAGCAGCACACTGCTTTTTGCAGTCAATGTTCTGGCAGAAGCAGGGGATTCCGAGGAAATCGGCATCTTGAACGGCCTCATCCAGGCGAATGGTGGAAAATGGATCGCAAAAGACAACGCTGTCTCAAAACTGCCCAAGGAAGAACAACAGAAACGTCTCGGCGGGCTTCGCAAAGGATATCATGCGAGCCTTAAACCCGCAGACGTCCAAAGAGCTTCCGTGCTTAAGGCGACAGGAGGCACATTACCTGCCACATTTGATTGGCGAAATAATAGCGGAAAGAATTATGTCACTCCTGCTCGAGACCAAGGTAATTGTGGCTCCTGTTGGGTATTTTCGTCAACCGGCGCACTTGAATCTCAAGTATTGATACATTACCCCGGGATGGCAGGCATGAATGTGAACCTGTCAGAGCAGACCTTACTCAGCGGGCTCTCAAACGGGTATATGTCAAATGGTTATGAAAGTTGTATCGATTGCTGCAATGGAGGTTATATTGACGATGCTGCATCCTATATTCAAACCAAAGGACTTCCTATACAGGGATGCTTTCCTTATTTAGGTACCGACCCTATTGGCGATCCAACGCATGCATCATTGACTTACGCATGCCAGGAATACCTGGCTGATGCTTACCATACTACGTCTACTGCGCAGACAACGTCGGCGTGGTCATGGATCAGCGATTCTACCATCAATCAGCAATTAAATGGGAATATTTATGCTACTCCTGCTCAGCTCAAGGCGGCAATCTACACATACGGACCAATTGTCGTGACGATGGCTGTGTATAGCGATTTTTTTGCATATAGTTCGGGAGTATACAAGCACGTCGCTACACCTCCTTGTAACACCCAGACGGGACAATATTGTCTCGATGGATACCACGCCATATTGGCGGTTGGTTGGGATGACACAAACCAGTGCTTCATCGTCAAAAACAGTTGGGGACTTGGTTGGGGTGAGACAATAGCCGGGCAGCCGTCAAACGGAGGGACAAACGGCGGCTACTTCAGAATTGCTTACTCTGAATTGACGCAAGCAAGCAACCCCTGTTCGGGTGGTATGTGCCAATACTCAAGTATTTTTGGCTATGATGCGATTGCATACACTTCTACGACCACCACGAGGACGGGCGCAGGCAACAAACTGATGCCTTTGGCCGACTTCTATATCAAATCAACCTCCAATGGTGCGACTTTTCCGGATTCCGGCATGGCAGTCACCGGTCAGGGGCCCCTTACGCTAACGTTTCAGGATACTTCAACCTCGACCAATCCTTCCGACCCCGTAACATCGTGGTATTGGAATTTCGGTGACGGGACCACCGGCAATACACAAAATCCGACGCATACCTACTCCAAAGGGGGCAACTACACAGTCAGTCTGGAAGTAGGAAACTCCGCCGGTCTCGATACTGCCACGTACTCCAATATGGTGACGGTAGCCATGTCCCCTGCCGCAAATTTCACAGCGACACCTTCCAGTGGAACTGCCCCTCTGAAAGTTCAGTTCCAAGACACTTCAACGGGTACCGTTTCCCAGTGGGCGTGGAATTTCGGAGACGGCACCACAAGTTCACAGCAAAATCCCACTCATATTTATACTACGGCCGGCGTATACAAGGTGTACCTGACGGTAGGAGGGACCGCAGGAACCAACACCAAATCGATGACGATCACTTGCACAGCCACAGCACCGGTTATCAGTAAGGTTACAGCTACACCAACCACCGGCACAGCCCCTCTGGACGTGCAGTTTGCCGCTACGAACACCGGCGGTCCCGTAACATCCTGGGCATGGACATTCGGGGACGGCACCACGTCTACAGCACAAGCTCCAAGTCATACTTATTCGAACACCGGTTCGTACACGGCCAAATTGACCACGACAGGTCCCGGCGGATCAAGTACAGGTACGGTTTCCATCTCAGTTGCAACAGCTCCGCCCAAAATCCTGATGGCAGAATCTACAACGTCCGGAAAAGCTCCATTGACCGTCGGCTTTGCAGCTACCAATTACGGGGGACCTGTAACATCGTGGTTGTGGACATTTGGAGATGGCGGGACCAGCAACGCTCAAAATCCAACTCATGTCTATACGCAAACCGGGACATTCACAACCTCTGTTGTAGCAAAGGGTCCGGGAGGAACATCCGGACAATCTGTCCGTGTGACTGTAACCGCAGCGCCACCTGTTCCTGGTTTTACAACAAATACCGTGTCTGGAAAAGCCCCCTTGAATGTCCAATTCACGAACACATCGACAGGGGCCATAACGTCGAACTTCTGGACGTTCGGCGATGGATCGACGAGCCCACTGACCAGCCCTTCACACGCCTATACCAAGGCCGGGACATTTACAGCCTATGTGACAGCGACCGGTCCAGCCGGGAGTGTGAAGAGCAGTAGTGTCACTATCAATGTGAGCGGCGCGTCGTCGAAAAGTAAATCGAAGAAGTAAAGTCGGGATACGTTAGGTGTATTTGGGGTCGGGCGGACCGACCCCTCTAAGGCCGTGACCTCATAATACGCAGCAGGAATCGCCCATTATGGAAGAGAAATACTTGTGAACACCCCTGGAAATGGTCGTTTGGCTCCAGAAGTATATCACGGAAAAAGTTATCAAATCCGGCCACGGAATTTTTCCGATCACATATGCAGATGCACGCCTTGTTGTGAAAAGGCGGGCAAGGCGGCGGGCGCCGAACTCAGACCACATGATCTCATACGGATTCGCATTCAAGATGATCACAAGGCGGCAAGGAGGAGACGACGCAGGCGTACACGGTGGTACGTCGAGGAGCCGACGACGAGGGCGCCCTCACAAAAGATCGGGCGCTGGACTATACGCATTACATCGAGGCGGTACGTATAGCGCAGACCCGACACGTAGTGAGGGTCCACACAGTGAGGGCTTGAATGCGATTTCGTATCAGAAGACATGCCGCCACATATGCCTCCAGATCCGGCGTTCCGATTTCGTGAGCCTGCAAGCCGGCGTGACGGGAACAGATTAACCAACTGTGGGAGGAAGTGTGTCGGAAAATCGCAAAAATCAGTCTCACCCAAGTTTGAGTTGCGTGTTGTCTTCGGGAAATTGTATGTTATCGGGGGTTCCAAAGTGCATCGGAGCTTTTCGAGCAAGAATTCGATTCCGACGTTCAATTTAGATGCGGAACGTAGAAGTTGGTGCATGATTCCGAGTTCTATGTGCAGGACGGAAAAGTAAGCCAAACAGCTCAGTACATGGCCTTCTGCAGGGCATTGGAGGTGCAGGAGCAACCGGCGCGGCGCCTCTTCGACGATCCTTATGCCTTCGCTCTACTGTCGAGCCCGTACCGCATGTTGGCGCGCCTGGCCCGTCTCCCCGTACTGGGCAAACTGGTTCATGCCATGATCGAGCTGGGATGGCCGTACACACGGAGTTCCGGCGTGGTGCGTACACGGGCCATCGACGACCTGGTGCGTGATGCGATTCGAAGCGGGGCTCGCCAGTTGGTGCTGCTGGGCGCCGGGTTCGACAGCCGCGGCTGCCGGCTGGAGGAGGCGGGAAAGATTCAGGTCTTTGAAGTGGACCATCCGGCCACGCAGCAAGTAAAGAAGGAGCGTCTCAGCGCTTGCATGGGCCGGTTGCCGGCGAATATCCGGTACCTGACCGTCGATTTCGAACGGGATGACCTCCAAACGAAGCTCATCGAGTCAGGCTATGATCCCGCCACTCCGACCGTTGTGGTGTGGGAAGGCGTCATCGACTATCTGACGGAATCGGCCGTGGAGGGCACCTTCGCTGTCCTTGCAAGGTTGCTCGCTCCGTCGAGCTCCCTGATCTTCACCTACGTGCATAAGGGTGTCTTGGATGGGTCCAAAGCCTTCCCCGGTGCGCGCCGCTGGCGATCCTGGAACAGCTTCAGCGGCGAGTCCTTCATTTTTGGTTTCGATCCCGATGCGCTGGTGAAGATGCTAAAGCCGTATCGATTCCTGCTGCAGACCGATGCGTCGACGGAAGAGATCGCACGGCGCTACTGCCCTCCGCTTGGCAGGAGAGAGCCGGGCAATTTAGCATACCGGGTGGCGGCCGCCACTCGTGTGGAGACGTAACCGTGTCCAGAATCAACGAGGAGAAAAGGGAAGCCCGCCAGATTCAGATCCTCGACGCTACGACGCGATGTTTTGCGATGAAAAAGAGAATTTCTATCATGGCGGACTCAACTTCAATGCTGTCTGGTAGTTATCACACAGATTCGCACTCAAGATGATCACAAGTCGGCGAGGAGGAGGCGACGCAGGCGTACACGGTAGTACGTCGAGGAGCCGACGACGAGGGCGCCCTCACAAAAGATCGGGCGCTGGACTATACGCATTACATCGAGGCGGTACGTATAGCGCAGACCCGACACGTAGTGAGGGTCCACACAGTGAGCGCTTGAATGCGATTTCGTATCAGTCCTCGTAAAAGAGAAAAGCGCTGCAGATATCAGTTGATTGCGCCATAAGAAAGGACCCCATCCGACGGGGAAGGATTTAGCGATATGGCAACATCTCCCTTAATACTTATCTTATAAAACACATCATGGAAATGCGAACGACTCCAACTCATCTGTATACCTTTCACTTCGAACGCCCCCTGCGTTATAATATTCTTCAATAGATTTCACATGCCGCTTAATTTCGGGTACATACCAAAATGCCTTATAGAGGCGCCCTGTCGTAGTTTGTGGAGTAACTTTTTGTGACTGCATGACAACTGTTGACCCATTCCGATTTGCTTGCGAACTGCTGCCAACTTTAATAGATGGCTCAAGCTCAGCTTTCCACTTCCCTTCCGATTCGACCTTGATAGCTGTAAAATGCCCAGCAGGCACATCGACATCTTCCCATCCTATGACAATATAATGATGGTTAATTTGCTCCTTTTTGTGTTCTTTATTGGGGTGGTCTTCCGTATATTCGATTTCCCAGCTCTTCCCTGGTTCGAGCGGAAATAAAAAAGGACGATTCACAACCTCTTCTTTACCGTTTATATTTCGAAACCTACTCCAATCTCTGCCCACCAGTTGCTCTTTTGGAGCCTGGGTGGAACCTTTATCCTTTATACTTAAAAGAATACTGGTTGAATTAGTGCGAACAACAGTGCATTCACTAGATTTTTGAACCCAACTGTTTTGACCCTTTTCAATCGTACTTTTATAAATTCAACTGTCTCCAGACTTTACAAATGGTAGTCCAACCGGTTCGGCAACGGCTAAGAGTGGAAGTAACAATAAACAACTTAAAACAATGATCATTTTCCTCATCATGTGCCTCCGCTTAGAAAGTGTACAGCTTTGAGACAGCGCTTTATCCAGTCCCTATGCCATTAATTTGGCAAATTGAAAGGTTAGTTAGAAACTCTGAGAGACATCATTCTGCCGTGACTGGTTATTATTTTCAAAGAATTTTATGATAGGAGGACTAAGCGAGCGGATCAATCCCAGATCGATCATTCAGATTGGACACACAAGCTCGAACCCATGCACATTTTCTGTGCATTCACTGAGCGGTCTCGATACTATGTGCCTGCCGGGCTCAGTTCAATAGATTCAACCATCCTTGCCAACGTCGTAACTTTTCCATTTTTCAATATATGATTTGCTCTTGCAATCCCGCCTTGAAATTTCTCTTTTCGCGTTACTAAAATGGCGGAGGAATTTCCAGTGCGGCAGGTTCGCCCACCGGCTTTAAGTTTGAATCAGGCATGCCAAACGCGAAAGTTATTGTTGATTTTCAGCGAAGGGACTTTCTACCTCTCTCGGTTCTTTGGGGTTTTGACGTTCCTGTCCGATTCTGAGGTAATCGTCCATTTGAGCCCGTCCGATACAGCGTGAACGGCGAAACTTCATGGCATTCTGGTATTGATAGCCTCGAAGCCTGAAATTCCTGTTTGACACGGATGGACGCGGATGAACAGGACAGTTCACATAAGGACTCTTCGATATTCCAATTTTGGTCTGCCAAAATTAAACAGTAAGCCAACCTTGAGGCCGCTGGCCTTTAGATAGTTCAATAGCTGTCCGACATGAGATGAATTGAGCTGATTTATAGCTTTCAATTCAACTACGATAGTTCCCTCCACCAAAAGGTCACAGAAGTATTTTCCCAATACGACCTGCTTGTAAGTGACCTCAAAAGGGACCTCTTCCGTAGCGGACAGACCGCGGATGTAGAGTTCATGAATGAGCGCTTTTCGGTAAACGCCTTCAAGAAACCCATGGTCCGGGATATTGGAAACTCGAATGCAGCACCGATGATGGAGGCGGTAAGGTATTCAACGTCCGCCCTCACAAAAAGATCGGGCACGGACTTGATGCATTGCCCAGGGCCCTGCGTGTAGCGGAGACCCGAACCCAGGTGATGGTCCTCCCCTAAATAGATTCTCTTACGTTTTTTTCTAAAATCCTTGTCCATCCGCGTCTATCCGTGTCCATCCGCGTCTATCCGTGTCTAAAAGGGTTTCGGTTCCTGCCTGCCTCTTGCAATCACTGTTCGCTGCTTATCGTCCACTCCTTCCCGTCCGATACGGCGTGTACCGCCCCCTGCAAATCAGTCCTGTAGACGGGGATGTTTCGCACCGCACAGCGCTCGATTGCGGCCGGATATGGAAAGCCGAACCGGTTATAACAGGTTATATAACAAGATCTGCCCTGGATACGTGCCTGTGTTAGCTTAATCGCAAGCTAAAGTATCCAATAAATTTCATACATTTAGGAAGCGCGGCACGATCCGGTCAAAGCCGCCGGCAAGGTGTTCGCCAATACAATGACCAAGCATGTCATGAGCCCCCTGGCGGGGTTCTATTTCGGCCGGGATGACATCGGATCCCCTCAAGTCCTATCCGAATCCGCCGGGTGACATTAATTACTGGCCGAGGTTACCAAATGTATTTCCACGCCTTTCGATCAGGCAAACCAACCATCAATCTCCCCAGCCTTCGAACTTCAAGCTTATCAAAAAAGGGATTTGACAAATTAGAACATATGTTCTATAAAATAGAACGTTTGTTTGCAGCATTTGTTTTAATCCTTTGGATTGTATGGAGGATTCATGAAAGCCCATCCACTCTGGGATGAAGGAACCAAGAAAAGGCTGATCGAAGCGGCTGGCGAGGTGTTTGCTCAGCATGGCTTTCGTGCCGCAACCATCAGAGAGATCTCTAAGCGTGCCAACGCCAGTGTCAGTGCGGTGAACTACCATTTCAGGGACAAGGAGGGTCTTTATGAAGCCGTATTCAAATATTCCCACAGGTGGGCAGTAGAGAAGTACCCTCACGATTTGGGCCTTGAAGCGGAACCTGCACCGGAGGAGCGGCTCCGAGCCTTCATCCGTTCTTTTCTATTACGAGGCCTCGGTGATGGGTTCCCAACCTGGCACGGAAAATTATTGGCACAGGAAACGGCAAACCCAAGCGGCATTTTGAGCAGGGTAGCGGAATCTGTCATCAGGCCTATGGACGAGTATCTGGATGGAATCGTCAGGGAACTGCTCCGGAAGGAAAATCCGTCCCAGAAACTCGATATTAGCTCAGTCCATCTGTGCAGGATGAACATAGCCGGGCAGTGTATATTTCAGATCCATTCCAGGCAGTTCATGCAGTCCGCCAGCCCGAAGAATCTCGAACCCAGGCAGATTGCTTCCCTTGCTGACCGAATATTCCGGTTTTCCCTAGGCGGCATTCGAGCAATTGCCGCTGAAGGTGGAACTCCCAAAACCGGAATTGTCGAAGGTTAGCAAATAAAATCCGGATTTTTTCCTGGGGCGGCTAATGAGTTTGACGCACAGATCAACCAGCATTCAATCGGCATCATGGCTCGTAATGGTGCTCCTGGGTATGGCGATTGCCGGATGTGCCGCAGTAGGTCCCGATTATATGCGTCCCCACACACCAGTGTATAAAGCCTGGAATGCCAGGCTCGACGGTAATCCAGGCACTGAAGAAATGGATACGCAGACGCTTGCTACGTGGTGGACCACCCTGGGCGATCCGAAGCTGTCCCGATTGATCGAACGTGCCGTTAAAGGCAATCTCGATTTTAAAAAAGCTAAAGCACGAGTTCGCGAAGCGCGCGCACGCCGGTGCAAGGCGCAGGCCGATCTTCTTCCCACGCTGGATGCCACCGGTTCGGCTGCCTGGACTCGCACCATTAGTGGAGGGGGGAGTAACATCATTGTGGAAAGTGCCGGTACCACTGCGGTCACCGGCACAAGCCGCCTTTACACGGCCGATTTTGATGCGGCATGGGAGCTGGATATTTTCGGCGGTACCCGCCGGTCTGTGGAAGCGGCACAAGGAGACGTCCAGGCGAGCGAGGAGGATCTGCGAAACGTTCTTGTGTCCCTGCTCGCTGAAGTGGCCGTGGACTATGTCGATGTCCGGACGTATCAAACCCGGCTTACCGTGGCGGAAGAAAACCTGGTATCCCAAAAGGAGACATATCAGTTGACCCGGTGGCGGCATCAGGCCGGGTTGGGTGACGAGCTTGCGGTGCAGCAGGCCCGCTATAATGTTGAAAATACAAATTCAGAAATACCGCCCCTTCGCACCGGACTTGAGGAGGCCATGAACGGCCTTGCAGTGCTGCTTGGAGAACAGCCGGGCATGGTTTATTCAGAACTTGAAAAGCGAGAGCCGATACCGGTGCCGCCTTTGAAAACTGACGTCGGCGTGCCCGCCGACCTCTTGCGACGGAGGCCGGACATACGTCAGGCCGAACGTCAACTGGCTGCGCAGACTGCCAGGGTTGG
>Ga0326728_10001216_pt1 | contig 92333 bp, 78 predicted proteins | sample MB3enrmetagenome_FD_207602 | JGI IMG/M metagenome (GOLD analysis project Ga0326728, IMG submission 207602) | Lab enriched peat soil microbial communities from McLean, Ithaca, NY, United States - MB31MN | ecosystem: Environmental > Terrestrial > Soil > Wetlands > Peat | place: USA: New York... | reverse complement strand
AACTGGAATACGCTGGCAGCCGATCTCGCTGAACCGAGTCGCAAGCGAGTACCCCAAGTGTCCGCGTTCTTCGCGCAGTAGCGACAAACCGGCATAAATCGAGTAAATTATCTTAGCGCTTATGGGGTATACCCGGCCCGCCGCGAGGGAACAAATCAAACGGTCAAGGTATTAGTCGGAGTCCCAGTTCTTCTTCATGAAAATGTCCGGGAACATGTCGTACACCTGGGCCGAGCAGGCTACCGTGACGCCGCCCCGGCCCGGACAGGGCCGCGATTTCTGTTCCGGAGAGAGCGTATTGAAGATCGCGGTGAAGGCCTTGGTCTCGAGTTGCGCCATTTGCGCTTTCTGCAAGCTGTAGCTTTCCACCAGCTTGGCGATCTCGTCCGCGCTCTTGCCGGCCGCCACGGCCGCCCCAAGTTCGGCTTTGCCCTTGACGATCTGGTCGCGCAGAGGCGCGGCTCCCTTGGCGGCCTCATCGAGCATCGACTTGACCTGTTTCTTCTGGTCTTTGTCCAGAGTCAACATTTGGGTGAACGAATCCATCTTCGACATTCGCGACGCGCCCATGCCGCCGCCCATTCCTCCGCCGCCCATTCCTCCGCCACCGCTCCGGCCGCCGCCCGGAATGGCGCCGCCGATGTTGGGAACGCCTTGCGCCATGCCGAGGGCCGCGGCGCAGACGCCCACAGTTAGCAATTTGACTAGCATAAACTCTCCTTTCGGGCGCGGACGCCCGGCCTAGTTGCTCCGTCTCCAGCCGCCCGGCGTCTGGAACATGCCGTCGACCATATCGAACAGTTTGGCGGCCTTCGGCTTCTGTTTGTCGTCCAGCTTCGCCACTACCTTGGCGATCGCATCCAATTCAATCTTGAGGATCTGCGCGTCCAGCGCCGCCAGGTTCTTCACTGCGTCATCGGAAGGCCCCCCCTTCAGATCCACGTCCGTGATCGCTACCCGGCCGGTCCGGATCTGGGGAACGAGCGGCGTGATTTCCTTCTGGGCCGTGTCGAAGATTCCATCGACGTCGGTTTTCTGTTCCTTGGTCAGCTTCAGTTCCTTGGCGATGGCGTCGGACTTGTCGGTTCTGGCCATCCCAAAGCCGCCGGGAGCGCCACCGCCGCCGCCGCGGCCGCCGCCGCCACCGCCGCCGCCGCCGCGCTGGGCGAGGCCCGGAACCACCAGGGCCAGCGACAGGATCGCTGCCATCCAAATTGTGCGGATCATTCGGTCTCCTTATCTCCAATGCCGGCGGCGCAAAACTGGCGCACCGGTCTCTCTGCCAGGATTATTCCGATTACAACACGATTTCGCCAACCGTGCGCTTCCCCAGACGACGCGATGCTTGCCGGGCGGCCGGCGTACGAAACCGGCCAAACCGGGGAGATTCTCGTCGCCGGCCCTCGCGAATCCTTGTATCCTGGTGCTTCCAGGGAGGAATTGGCGATGTGGACTCGGCGGAACGTTTTGCGAATGGCGCTGGCTTTGCCGGCTGGACCTTGGATGGCTCGCTATAAGGCGATGGCCGCGCCGGCGCGGGGAGCGATCAAGATCACTTCCGTGAAAGCGCTGCAGCTCGATTTCCAGACCGACGGGTGCCTGGTGAGAATCGAAACCGACGCCGGCATTACCGGCTACGGAGAAACCGGCGTGGATGCCAGGATGGCGCGCGCCCGCATCCCGCAGTTGCGCCTGGTGGGCGCGGACCCGCTCTCCATCGAGCGCCATTTCCAGAGCATGACCGGCATGATTCATCCCTTTCTGCCGCCCATCCCCTTGATCAGCGGAATCGATATCGCGCTGTGGGACCTGGCCGGCAAGATCCTCAATGTGCCGGTCTACAAATTGATGGGCGGACCGCTGCGCAACACCGTTCCGATGTACTCCCACGGCGACTTCTTGAAAGACATGAGCAGTCCGGCCTCCTGCCGCGAGTGGGCGCAGATGATCAAGGAGCAGCCGGAGGGCTTCACGGCTTACAAGATCGAGCCGAACCAGTCCTTGCCGAACCAGACCGTGGGTCCGGTGGTGACGACGGCGCAACTGAGACTGATCTCGCGCGGATTCGCCAACGTGCGCGAGGCCGTCGGCGACGGGATCGATATCGCGGTCCACTGCCACAACCAGTGGGACACGCCCAGCGCCATCGCGGTCTCGCGAGCCACGGAAAGCATCAATCCGCTGTTCATCGAAGATCCGCTAAGCAGCGTGGAGTTTTGCGAGGGATGGATGGCCATCAAGCGCGCCACCAGAACCCCCATCCTGACCGGCGAGAAGCTGGAGCTGGTGAAGCAGTACAAGCCATTCGTGGACAGCCAGGCCGTGGACATCATCCACCCGGACATTTCCTTCGCGGGCGGCGTCTCGGGCCTGCGCAAGATCGCCGATTACGCCCAGTTGTACCGTACGCCCATGGCCCTGCACAACATCGGCTCGCTGGTGCGCACCTACGCCTCGGTGCACCTGGCCGCGTCCATTCCGAATTTCTACCGCTCGGAATGCCGCCTGGGACGCCCCGGAAGGATGTACGAGAAGATGGCCCTGAACCAGCCGCCGGTGATCAAGAACTCGCAATTCCAGCTTCCCGACGGCCCGGGCCTGGGGCTGGAGATCGACCCGGCCTTCATGAAGACACACACGCCGGCGGGCGAGGACTGGGCATAGCGGCAATTCTCCCGACGTGCATCGGCGCCGTCCTCATGCCCCAGCGTCCGCGAGACCTGGCCTTTTCGCTGGGCGCCGGGAATACTACCGGGCGCCGCGAAACAGCTTCGGCATGAACTCGGCGAGAAGATGACGCCAGACCTTCCACTCGTGCTCTCCCGGAGTCCCATGAAATTCATGGCGGATCTTGTTCTTCTCGAGGAGCTCAACCAGCCGGGTATGCGCCGCGTACCGCGGATCCTCGGAGCCGCACCCGAGAAAAAGGAGATGTAGCCGCTGATTCACGGAAGCGGGATTCGTGAGGAATCCCGGCGCCTGCTTCTCCAGGTCGAACCCCTCCAAGCTGAAGGCCCCCGAGCTGAATTCACCCACCCAGGCGAATTTGTCCAGATTCCGCAACCCCAACGTGAACGACTGGCCGCCGCCCATGGAGAACCCCGTAATGGCCCGGCTCTCGCGATTGGCTTCGACCCGGTAGTTCTTCTCGACGATCGGAAACACATCGCCGAACAATTCCCTGCCGAACGCCTCGATGGAGTCCAGGGTGGTTGCGTCGCCCGCCGTGTCGCCGTATGGCATGACCACCAGCATCGGCACGATCTTGCGTTGAGCCAGAAGGTTCTCCTCGATCGCGGCGACCCGGCCGAGACGAACCCAGCCTTCCTCGGAGTCTCCGCCGCCGTGCAGGAGATAAAGAACCGGAAACTTGCGGCGCGGATACCGGTCGTAATCGGGCGGAACGTAGATCGCCACGTTGCGGAAGATCTTGGACTGCGTCGAGCGGTACGTCCGGTATTGGACCGAGCCGTGAGGGGCGTCCCGCAGCTCGTCGAAGCGCGGCGGATTGCCGGGGATCTCGAAATAGCTCCAGAGCACGGCTCCGCCCGGCCGCACGTTGGGGTTCGATTCGTCGATCCCACGAACCCCGTCCACCAGGAACGCATACCGGTACACTTCCGGCTCGAGCGGACCGATGGCGACCGTCCAAAGACCGCTCGCGTCCTTCCGCATCGGCATGTTCCACATGCCGGGTTGATCCTTGGTCGCGCCCGCGGGCTTGGGGTTCAGCGTCCCCACGCTCGCCGAAACCAATACCTGGGAGGCCTTCGGAGCCTTGATCCGGAAAGTAACCCGGTTGTCGGGGCTGATTTCGGGGGAAATGACCGGCTCTGGCCGCGACCCGCCCGGGATTTGGGAAAGCCCAACCGCGGCCATCGAGGCCAACAGGAACGTTGCATGCCGAACAGGGATCCTCACTGCCTGACTCCTTCGCGTCAATCGCCTCTGAGATCGTCGCCGCGACTCCTGGTTGGACGCAACCGGGCACAGGGCCGAAAGAGGGCGAATGGCTCAATCGCGGCGCCACTCCCCTACGATGCGGAAAATGAGCGCACGGTTCACTGCGCCAGCTTCCGCCCCGAAGCGCCCAGAATCTTCTGCGCGCGCTCCCGCGCTTCCCTCGCTCCGGGCATGTTCGCCTCATTCGGCCACTGCACTACCCGGAACTCGGTCGCCGCCGGGTATTGCGGCAGTTTGCGGCGCAGCCAATCCTCGGCGCCGGGGCCGTACTGCCCCACGTCATATCCAAGGCCGTCGCCTTGCGGCATGATCGAAATGCTCAGCGGCGCCTTCGCGGCGCCGATCCATCCCGTGACCTCAGACCGGCACCACTCGCTGCTGCACAGAGCCAACAGACGCTTGAGCTCCGGTTCCTGGAGTACCCACCCGTCCGCCCGCGCCAGAGCGGTCCGCAGGGCGCGTTCCAACTGCACGGACCCCTCGCCGCTCTGCTCCTTCAACCCCTCCTCGCGGACCTTCCACCACGAATGGAAATATTCCATGGCGTCCCACAGCGGCTTCTCCGCGGCCGCCGCGCCGTACTTGCCTAACACCTCCGCCGCACCGCGCTTAACGGCCACGTTGGGGCTGGTGAGCGACTCGATGGCCAGCCGCTCGAGCGCCGGGCTGTAAGCCCACCGCCCCAACTGATTGAATTGGAACCCCATGTCGTAGCACGCCGGAACGGCGTTGGGCCTGGCGAAATCCTCGCGCAGCAGGCGCTCGCCGAATGGCGGGTCGTACTTCAGGAAATAGAACGCCAGCGGCCCCGCGCAGGTCGGCAGATTCCGCTTTTTGATCTCCGCGTCCCGCGCGAGATAGGCGCTCTCGAGGCGCTTCACGATGTCGCCCGTCGCATACCGCACAATGAGCAGAGGGTCGAAGCGCTCCGCCAGTACATCGTTTAATTCGGGCAGCGCGGCGTCCGTCAGGATGGCGAGTGTGGGGAAGGGAATCCTCTTTGTGGGCCTTCGGATTTCGTCCAGGATGATCTTGCGGCCTTCGCCGGGCGAAAGCTCATACAGCCGCCGCAAAGCGACGGTCTCAACCCGCGGATCGAACTGCGGCGGCGGCGGGTTCGCAACCAGGTCCCGCAGAAGGGGCAGCATCGCCGGCCCTTTCAACGTGCTCCATTGGTACTCCAGCAGCATGCTTTGCGTCATCACCGGCAGGCTGCGGAAACTGGCGATGAGCGACGCCACCACGCTTGGCAGCCACGGCGGCTGCGGGCCGTTCCGCGCGAAACCGAGCAGCGTGTTCAGCGAGACAGCCCGCGCCGGGGGCTGTTTGGCGGGAAGCGAAGCGATCAGCCGAGCCGCGTACTCGTCTCGTTTCCGCTCCCGGGCATCGGCGCGCCGCTTCGATTCCTCCTGCCACGCCTTCTGTCCGGCCGCATCCTTGGGATACGGCGGCATGGGCTTTTCTGTCAACAGTTCCGCCAGTTGCGCCAGCGTGTCCAGGTACTGGTCCCACACCGGTTGATCGGCCGCAACCAGGCGCTGCTCCATCAGCGTCAGCAGCCGCTTTCGGTAGGGCGATCCGAGCACCCCCAGGTAAGCCTGGAACGAATCCACGCCCTGGTCCCCCGTCAGCCGCCGGACGAGTTCTTCCGCCGCCTCCGGGCTGTCGAGAAAACGTAGTGAACGGATGGCGCGCTGCCGCTGGTTTGCCGCCTGGTCATTGGGCGCCGCCGGCGCATCCAGCGTCTTCTTCGCGGCGGCGATCTGCTGCCTCACCCATGGAGCCGGAGCGGGAAGAATCTTCAGCGTCAGCAGATTGGACACCAGTTCGACCGGCTTGCCGCGCGCGAACAGATGCAGATAGTAATCGGACCGCGCCGCATCCTCGACCTGGCTCACCCGCCTGCTCAACACGTAGACGCGGTACTCCCCAGGTCGGCGGAATCGCACCCACTCGTTCAGCGCACGCTCAAACGAGAACGGCTTGTCGGAGAGAACAACCGGCCCGCCCGATAGTCCGCCCTCGCCGCCCGTGGCGGCGGGCAAACCCTGTAACGGATCGTCGCAGAGCGCGGCCGGGGCCGCCACGAACTCCTCGACGCGGTTCATCCGCCCGACTCTGTCCTGTAACCGGCTGTTCGCCAGGAAAGTTCGTGGCTGCGTGGAGGTGAAGTTCAGCTCGAGAGGAATGACCTCGCCTAGGAAGAACTCGGCCTTCGGCGCCGCAATGGTGAATTTCACCCTTTCCGGCTGCCGTCCGGCGAGTTCCTTCCACCGATCGACGAACGCATCCTGCGCGGACACCCGCGCCCCGGCCAGCACCATGGCCGCCAGCCAAACGCGCAAAGCCCAGGTCCGTTGCCGCACGCCGTACGCGCTCCTTGTACCTTTGACGCCACACTGTCACCAGTGGTTACCCGTGTTCGGCGTCAGTCGGGCCGTAATTCCTGGCGCATTGACCTCGGTGATAGCATGGAAGCAAGTGAAGCGCGCTGTACTGTGTTCGCTGGTTTTTCTGGCTCGCCCGGCCCTCCCTTGCGGTTGCCAGTTAACCGTGCCGGTGTGCAATGAGGTCGCCAACAGCGGCGCCGTCTTCATCGGTACCGTCGAATCTATTTCGCCTGCCTTCTTGAGCGACTGGAGTCTCTCGCGGCGACCGTCGCTCGAACAGCTCAACCAGGCCAATGAGCGTTTCATCTCCGATCGCTCGCCGCGGAACCTGGCCGCATTGAAAGACGTCTTCCGCAAGACTTTCCCCGACTTGCCGGATGACCAGCGCGTCAGCCTCGACAAGGCCGACTCGCAACAATCCCTGGTGGATCTCTTTTACGCCGTGCTCGGCCACGATAAGCGCGTCCGGTTCCGCGTCGGCGCCGTGTTCCGCAAGGGCGACGATGACGATGACCAAAAGGCTGGGGACAAGGACGATGATAAGGACGCCAAGGACGATAATGATAAGGCCAAAGACCAGGTCTTCGACGTCTGGACGCCCTTCGGCGATTGCGGTTTCGATTTCCAGACCGGCGAGACGTATCTGGTTTACGCCGATAGCGACGAAGAAACCCCCACCATGGAAACCGACAAGTGCACGCGCACGCGCAGGCTCTCGGACGCCGGCCCCGACCTGGCATACCTCTATTTCTATAAGGAACGGAAGGCGGCGGCGGGGCGCGTGGAGGGCTTCGCCACCTTCGATGCGCTTTATCAGGGCAAACCGCGCGACGCCGACAAGATCGACTCGCCCGTCCCGGGCCTCACGGTGGAATTGAAGTCCCCGAACGGAATGCGCTACACCCGGTCCGATCCCGCCGGAAAGTTTCTGTTCGACGGCTTGGAAGCCGGCGACTATCAGCTTTCCGGCTACGCCCCCGGATTCCCCGACGCCGTCGAACTCTTGTCCGGGCCCAAGCGCTTCCACATCGACGCTCGCGGCTGTTCCAATCAGGTTTTGCTGATTCAGAAGGGGCCGTAGGATCCCCAAAAAACCCGACCGCAGCGGCAAGCGTTTTCTTGGCCCCGGCGTTCACTGCCAAATCGAATCTTTTTACCCTTTAGTTTGAATCGCTTGGCCGCTGTCCAGCATGGCAGTCCCTTTTCCCCGATGCTAGCTTCGAATCGGGTAGTGGTCGTGCGCAAGCGCGGACACAACCTTCATCTTGGCCAAGATGCGTTGCATTACGTTGGTATCGAACTCCCGGAGCCATGAAGCCTTACGGACGTCACTGACAGATGACCCCGACGGGAGACTTTGGAGCTAGCTTCATAACACCCCACGCGAGTGTGATCCTCCCCGGTCTCTAGGACCGGACGGGACCGGTTTCCCGTTCGGTTCTTCAGGGCCGGGATAGTCGGGTATCGAAGAGCATGGCAGTAGAGTAGGAGCGGCGGGTACGCTCGTCGGCCTATGCACGAATCGGAGGGCGCCGGGTTGCCAGCCAGCGATCCTAATGCCACCGAAGTGCCGCTCAATCCAGTGGCGGCCGGAAACGCACGGTGATAAGTCCGCGAAGCCCCGGCCGCCAGCAACGCTAAGCCCAAGTTCCCTGTCAAGTGGGACAAGGCTCCCGCCTTGTCAAGTGGGATAAGGCTCCCGCCTTGTCAACCCGAGCGAAGCTCGGCCCGCCCCTGAAAACGTCAATCTCCGGATTGGCGACTCGATCCCTTCAGCCTACCCGCCCAAAATCGTCTCAATGGCTTCCATGTTCTTCAACGCCTGTTCCAGCGGCACGGGGACTTCGCTGCCCTCCTGAATCGCCCGCGAGAACGCATCCCCTTGCAGGCCGTACTGATCGCAGACGGGGAACTCTTCCGTGACTATGCCGCCGCCGAAAAGGTCGGACCCGTCGTCGATGAATATGCGGCTCGGGCGGTCCGGCGGCGCGTTGAACGGGATTTCCATCTCCAAACGGCCCTTGCTACCCAGGAAAATCATGCGCTGAAACGGCGCAAGCTGGGTGCCGCACGTGAAGACCGAATGGCCGGATGGGAACTCGAGCAGCACCGAGGCCAGGCGGTCGGTCTTCATCACCGGGTCGCGTTCCACGGCGGCCCGCACGCGCACCGGCTCTTCGCCATATATCCAGCGCGAAATGAAGATCGGGTAGCAGCCGATATCCATCACGCCGCCGCCTCCGTATTCCGGAATGTTCCGAATATTCCCCGGATCGGCGTTGTGGTAGCTGAAGCAGCCCAGAATGGAACGCAGCGGCCCGATCCGCCCCGAGCGCACAATTTCCCGCGCGCGGATCCACTGCGGGTGGACGGCCACCATGAACGCCTCGCCGATTTTCACGCCGGCCCGGTCGCGGGCGGCGATCAGGTGGCGGCATTCGGCGCTCGACATCGAAATCGGCTTTTCGCAAAGCACGTGCTTGCCCGCTTCGGCCGCCTTGATGGACCACGGAACGTGCAGATGGTTGGGCAGCGGATTGTAGATGGCCTCGATTTCCGGGTCCGCCAGCAGCTCTTCATACGAGCCATAGGCCTTGGGGATGCCAAGAGCCGAGGCGGCCCGCTCGGCTTTAACCAAGTCGCGCGAGGCGATCGCGGCGATTTCCGCGCGCTCGCACCCCCGCATGCCCGGTATCACTTTCGTAATGGCGATTCGGGCGGCGCCCAGCACGCCCCAACGGATGCGGTTGCTCACGCTAGCAGTGTAAACCAATTATCCTTTTCGCGACTATTCGATCAGCGCGAACGCCTTCTTCATGGCGGCCGCTGTTTGCGCCACGGCTTCCTCCGGCGGGAGCGACCGCAATTCCTGGCTCATCGGCTCCGCCGCCGCCGGGCCGTCGTAACCGATCCGGTTGAGCGCGTTCAGAAACCCCTTGGTGTCGATCACCCCCGTCGAGCACGGCAATGCCCGGCGGCTGTCCACCTGCTGATCCACCGGAATCCCCGCCGGCGCATCGCTCATGTGAACCGCTACAACGTCCTCGTTCTTCAGCGCGAGGATGTCCGCCACCGTGTCGCCGGCGTTGTACCAGTGCCAGATGTCGAGCAGCAAGCCCACATTGGGCTTGCCCATTTCGGCGATGAGCTCCCTCATGGTGGCCATGGTGTGGATGAAGGGGTACTTGCCACGGCTCCACGAGGTCTTGGGGGCCACGTATTCGAGGCCGAAGGAGATACCGTTGTCGCCCAGCACGGTGGCGACTTCGCCTATCCTCCTGGTGTGCAGCTTGAAGTTCTGGAGGTAGGTGAGGTTGTTATCCGAGGGGTTAAGCCAGGTCAGAAACCGCCTCATGCGCGCGCGCTGGAGCGTCTTGGCGGTGGCGGCGAGGTCTTTCACAAACGCGGCGAAGCGGTCGTCGGGCTGGTTGACGGGGACGGCCTGAGCGCACGAGCCGAACTCCAGGTTCTGGGTTCGCAGGCTCGCCAGCAGCTCGGTCATGGCCGAATCGGACAACGCGGCCAGCTCTTTGGGGTTGGGATCCACCGCGTCGAATCCGAACTTGACAGCCATGGCGATCGATTGCATCAGGTTCGCCTGAACCCCGATGTTTCCGGTGTTCAAGCACATTCTCATTCTGCGCGCGGCCGCCCAGGAGGGCCCGCCCGCGACGGCGCCGGCCGCCGCGGCAAGTCCCGCCGCGCGAAAGAACTCGCGCCGATTAGTCGAATGCATCGTATTGCCTCCGGTTCAGGAATATCATATCCGGTTTATGGCATGAGGTGGATTTTCGCTTTCAGTAGAATTCAGGATAGACCGGCGCCGGCCTCCCGGCGGCTCGTCCGCTCAGGGCGCGAGACGATCCGCAACCCCACCGTGCAGATCGCCTCCGGCGGCATGGGCTGAAACTCCGGAGCCAGCGCGAAACCGCTCCGCAGTTCGCGCATGCTCCGTTCGTCCGTCCACCGCACGCATTCCACAATCTCGTGGTTGCGGGCCTTATAAATGTCCATATAATCGGGGGCCCGCAGCCGGTTGTGATAGGCGAACTGGTTCCCTCCGTACCGCTCCCATTCGCTTTCGCTGAACCGCAAAAAGTTAATCTTGGAAATCGAGGCGTCGTCGTGCGAAAAGTGGTCCGAAAGATCGATGTGATGGCAGGCTAAGCCGCCCGGAGTCAGCACCCTGCTCGCTTCGCCGAGGATCGCCGCCAGGCCTTCGGCCGGTATGTGTTCCATAACGGTGTAAGAAAAATGCGCATCGACGCTTCCGCCCGGGAGCCCGCTCCGGGACGCATCCGCCGGCGCGCGATAATCGATTCCCGCAATTTCGAGTATGGCCGAAGCGTCGCGCGCCGCCGCCAGCGCGTCGAGACGGGCGTCGATTTCGGCGCCATCCGCCGCGTTCCGGAATATCGCCTTCACTGGCTCCCGCTGGCGCAGCAGTTCAGCCACCGAGTATTCCACCAGATCCGCCTTCAGATACCGGTGTAAGTCGTACGTGCAAATGTTCCGGGCGCCGCAAAGATAGAATGCCAGCGGCATATCGACGCGCCGGCCCGTGCCGGTCTCCATCACGCGCGCGCCGCGAATGCTCAATCCGCATCCGGCAAGCTGCGCCACGATGCCGCTTGCCTCTTCCATATTCGACAACGGGCTGTACCGGAGCGGTCTTCCGAAAGAGCGCTGCAGAAGGTAGTAAGCCGCCTCCTGTTTCACCGGCAACGCCGCGCAGGCCCTCTGCATCGCCGATTTGAGTTTCCAGTACAAGTCAGGCATTGTAACATCGGAGGAGCGAGGCGCCCAACCAGACGGGTCTTTCGCCCCCGGCGCGCCCTCTGGAAAGTCCGGTGGCCGCACGCGCAATGGTACAGTTTTTGTATGTGCGGAATCGCCGGGTTTCTGCTCCGGAACGGAAGCGCGGAACCCGCCGCGGTAAAGGCCATGTGCGATCCGATCCGGCACCGGGGACCGGACGACGAAGGCGTCTACACGGACGGCGGCTGCGGCATCGGCATGCGCCGCCTCAGCATCATAGACCTCGCCGCGGGACACCAGCCGCTTTCCAACGAGGATGGGTCGGTGTGGGTGGTCTTCAACGGCGAGATCTACAACTACCAGGAGCTGCGCGACGATCTGATCCGGCGCGGCCACCGGCTCGCCACCAACAGCGATACCGAAACGCTGGTTCACCTGTACGAAGAGAAGGGCGCCGAGGGCCTCGGCTTGTTGCGCGGCATGTTCGCCTTTTGCGTTTGGGACGCGCGGAAGCGCAAGATCCTGCTGGCTCGCGATCGTTTTGGCAAGAAGCCGCTGTACTATGCGCGGACGCCCTCCGGCTTGTATTTTGGAAGCGAGCTGAAGTGCCTGCGGGCGGCCGGCGTTCCGCTGGATATCGATCGGGAGGCCCTCCGGCTCTATTTCCAGTTCGGCTATATTCCCGATCCGTACAGCGCTTTCCGCGCGATTCGCAAGCTCATGCCGGGCTGCTGGATGGAGTTCTCCGGGGATGGCGGGGTGCGCGAGGGCCGCTATTGGAAACTGCCCCCGTTTTCGGACGAGAACCGTACGGGATCGAGCCAGGAGGAAGCGCGCCGCCGGCTGCGCGAGCTGTTCGACGAATCGGTTCGCATACGCATGATCGCGGACGTTCCGTTGGGCGCATTCCTGAGCGGCGGCATCGATTCCAGCCTGGTCGTGGCCTCCATGGCGCTCCAATCGGCCGAACCGGTCAAGACCTTTTCCATTGGTTTTGAGGAAAGCGCCTACAACGAGCTCCCCTACGCGGCGCTGGTGGCCGGGAAATACAACACCGATCACCATGAAATTGTGGTGCGCCCCGATTCCGCCTCGCTGCTCACCAAGCTGGCGCGGCACTTCGACGAACCTTTCGCCGATTCCTCGGCCATACCCACGTACATCGTTTCGGAGTTTACCGCCGGGCGCGTGAAGGTGGCCTTGAGCGGCGACGGGGGCGATGAGCTGTTCGCCGGTTATCCGACGGTCGACAGCGTCCTGAAATACCGGTTCTTGGACCGCGTTCCGCCGTTGTTGCGAAAGGCGATTTCGTGGACGGCGGAACGTTTGCCGTATGCGGCTTACGGAAAGAACTTTCTTCGCGGAATCGGCGCGCCCACGGCCCTGGACCGATACTTCAACCAGAACTATACGCAGTACTTCCTGCGCCGGCGCATGCTCGCGCCGGAGTGGATGCTGCCGGCGGACGCGGCGTTCTTGCAGCGGCTGCTTCCCGACGATTTTCTCCCCCGTGGCGCGGACACGGTCTCGCAGGCGATGTACTTCGAGGCCACCGCCAATCTGCCGGGCGACATGCTGGTGAAAGTGGACCGCGCCTCCATGGCCGCGTCTCTGGAGGTGCGGTGCCCCATGCTCGACCACCGATTCGCGGAGTTCGCCGCCGGGATTCCCACGAGCTGGAAGTGGCGCAACGGAAAAGGCAAGCGCATCTTACTGGACGCCCTGGGGGACCGCCTGCCCGCGGAAGTGCTGACCCGTTCCAAGATGGGCTTTGGGGCGCCGATCGATCATTGGTTTCGCGGCCCCTTGCGGGAGATGGTTCACGATAGTCTCTTGAGCCCCGCATTCTTGCAACGCGGCATTGTCTCTCCGGAGTTTCTGAAGTATCTCCTGGCCGAGCACTCGAGCGGCCGCCGGGACAATCAACACCAGATTTACTCTTTGCTCATGCTCGATCTGTGGTACAGGAACCTGGAGGAACCGGTTGCGCCGCCGGATCGGTACATGCCATGCGAAGCCCGAGGGAATTAGTGTTACTCGAGCGAACACCCGTCCGGCTGGCTTACCTTTTGAGCCAGTACCCCGCCGTCAATCATGTTTTCATGCTCCGCGAGATTCGCCAACTGAGGAAACTCGGATTCGAAATCCATGTGGCTTCCATTCGAGGGCTCGACAGACCTTTGGAGGCCCTGACAGAGGTGGAACGGGAGGAAGCCCGCTCCACTTACTACATCAAAAGTGCGAGTTTACGCGAAGTGGCTCGGGCTCACGCCCTAACACTGGCGTCCCGGCCGCTTGGCTATCTTCGCGGCTTTTGCGGCGCGCTGCGCGGCGCCGGCCTCTCGCCGCGAAAACTCGTTTCCAGGCTTTTCTATTTCGCCGAAGCCGTGGTGGTGGGCCAATGGATGAAACGCAACCGACTGAGGCATGTACATACGCACTTTTCTTCCGGCGTGGCTTTAATAGTGGCCCGGACTTTCCCGGTCACTATGTCCGCCACGTTTCACGGTCCGGCGGAATTTGAAGATACCGCGGGCTTCCGGCTTGCGGAAAAGATCGGGGCCTCCCTTTTTTCCTGCGCGATCAGTTATTACGGGCTGAGCCGGCTCATGTACGCGACCGCGCCTTCCCAATGGCCCAAGTTGGAAGTGACGCCGCTGGGGGTGGACGCCGCCGAGTTTTCGCCCAGACCTTTCCGGGAGAATTCTCCGGTTTTCGAGATTCTGTCGGTGGGCCGGCTGGCGCCGGTCAAAGGACAGCAGGCGATGATTGCGGCGGTGGATACGGTGGTGAAGGAGGGGCGCCGGATCCGGCTTCGCCTCGCGGGCGACGGCCCGGACCGCGCGGAACTGGAACGCGAAGTGGAGCGCCGCGGCCTATCGCAAGAAGTGATCTTTGAAGGCAACCTCAACCAGGACCAGTTGCGGGCCGTCTACCGCGAATCGGATGCCTTTGTGTTGTCCAGCTTTGGGGAAGGCTTGCCGGTGGCGCTGATGGAAGCCATGGCCATGGAGATCCCCTGCATTGCGACGTGGATCGCTGGAATCCCCGAACTGATTCGCGATGGCGTGGGCGGGCTGCTGGTGGCACCGGGAGATGTCCAGTCTCTGGCGAAAGCGATTATAAGGCTGATGAGCGACGCGGAGTTACAGCGCCGGCTGGGTCAAAGCGGGCGTCGGAGGATACTCGAGGGATATGAAGTGATTACCAACGTGGGCCGTTTTGGGAAAGTACTCAGCCGCAGACTGGCTGAAGCCGCTGCCGCTTCGGAGAGATCCCATGCGAATCCATAGCGAGAGAATCGGAGAAGTCGACCGCTACATCCGGAACTTCGGCCACGAAGATCTGGATGCCAAGATCCCCGAATACGAGCGTCTCATGCGGTATCTGCGAAAGGCGCGGGAAATCGACTCCAGCACGCGGATTCTGGAAATCGGGACTGGAACGGGATGGTTCCCGATCTTGTGCCGCGCCAAAGGACTGCCGTGTAAGGGGCTGGAAATCAGCCCGCAACTCATTGAGTTTGCCATGGAGATGGGACGGCGCAAGGGCATCGTCCCGGATATCGAGCTGGGGAACGTGGAAGTGGACGATATCGGCGTTGAGAAGTACGACGTCATCGTCGCGTCGTCGGTTTTCGAACACATCGAGTTTTGGCGGCCGGCGCTGGCCAACATCTACAGAGCGCTCAAGCCTGGGGGAGCGCTGTTCTTCGAATCGACGAACAAGTATATGCTGAAGTCCCTTTCGGCCGAGTTCGCCGTTCCCTTTTATGGATGGCTGCCGGACCGCGCCAGATATGAGTTGCGCAAGGTCACCCACGGCAAGGATGTCATGAAACTGGGGATCGATTTTCACCAGTTCACTTATCCGCAACTGCGGCGGGCGTTCCGGGAAACGGGGTTTCGCGAGGTCCTGGACGTGATAGACCTGCTGGATGTCGAAGGGCGGAAGGGGCCCAAACGGCGGGCGCTGGCGGCGGCGAAATCCTACCGGCCGATAAGAAACCTGGTTTTGACCTTCTTAGTGGACGCCACCACGTTCGTTTGCCGGAAATAACTCAGGCTCCGGCCGGGCGAAACCTCGCCCGGAGCCAGTTGACCGGCACGTCACGGTGGTCCCGCTCCAGACAGAGGAAAAAGGCCGCGATGTAATAGACCGCGGCCAGCAAGGCGCCTCCGAGAAGCACTTCGCGCAGGTTACTTCCCGGCAGCCAGCGCCGCTTGACCCAGAGCGACATCAACATAGTGGGAACGGCCACGAGGAAGGGCGAAACGTAGATGCCGCGCAAGTAAGCGGCCATGCTGAAGCGGGCCGCGCGGCTTAAGAGCCAGGAGGTGACGACGCCGCGATTCAAAACCAGCAGCACGGAGACGACCCACGCCGCGCCCACGATGCCATAGCGTGGAATCGCCAGGCAAAGGCCGGCGACGCACAGGACCGCTTCCACAAAAGCGGAAATGGCATATCCCTTGTGCTTTCCCAAGCCGTACAGAATCGAACTGGAATTGAACTGGGCCGCGACGCCCAGGGTGATGCCGGTGGCCAGAATGGGAAGCAGGGGGGCGCTCATGGCGGCGTATTCGGCGGGGAGCCAGATTCTGAAAAGTTCCTTTCCGTATACGATCATGGCCATGGCCATGGGAGCGAAGACCATGAAGCAATAGCGGTTGATATACATTCCCATGGTGGCGATGGCGCTCAGGTTGTTCCTGGCCGCAAGTTCCGCCGAATGCGAGCTGGTGATGAATCCGACGCGACTTACCAGGTCCACCGAGTAATTGGGAACCAGCAGGGCCATCCGGTAGTATCCGGCGTAGGCGGTGGGTAGAAAATGGGCTATGAGAACAGGGGCGCTTTGATTCAGCAGGAGCCCGGAGACGGTCGCCAGGGACGTGTGGATTCCGTAATCCAGCATCTGGCGAAACATGGCGAGCGTGGCCAGGGAAGGAGACAAGCGAAACTCGGGGAATATGCGGCGGACGGCGAGGTAGTTCAAGGAGTAAGTCAGGGCCATGCTAACCAGCAGCACGGCGCCCATGGCGAGGAGGCCATGGCCCGCGAGCAGCGCCGCGGCAATGCCGAATGCGCGGACGGCGATGGAAACGATCCAGATGCGGCTGGTGAGATCGAAGCGCTGAAAACCTTCCACGGTGGCGCCGAAGATGTTGAAGATCGCGCCGGAGGCCCAAGCGATTCCCACCAGGACGAGGAGTACCTTGAACGGGCGGTGGTAGGCGGCGGAGATATTCTCAAATCGAGCCACGGGACCGGTGAATACCAATGTAGCGGCGATGGCAAGGGCGCACACGACGGCGGCATAGATAAGTGCGGTGTTGATGGTTTCGTTGATCTTGCCGGGTTCTCCCGTAGCCCGGTAGTGGGCGGTGTACTTGACAGTGGCCGAACGAAAGCCCATATCCACCAGCAAGAGATAGTCCGCCAGGGTGAGCACAAGGGTCCAGACGCCATAGCCCTCCGGTCCGAGTTTGCGGGTGGTGAGGCGCACCAGGAGGATGCCGGAAAAAACACTGACGAACACGCCCGACCAACTCCATAAGACGCTGCCCAGAAATCGTTTCCGGCGCCGCGAGGTTTGCTGGAGGGAGGCGGAGGGCATCTTGTACTAAGTTAGCAGAACAGGCAAAAGCGATGCGATTGGCGCCCGGACCGGGGAAGCCTTCACCGGGGAGCCGCCGGGACGCGGAGAAGGCGCGAAGAAGCGTTGATTTGCAAACCCTGAAATCCTGAAGTTCTCCGCGATTCCTCGGCGTCGCGGCGGCTCCGCGGTGAAGTTGGGCTCGAGCCCTGCATCCGCTTTCCGCACTTGGTGCGGGGCGGCGGCTCCTTCGCCAGCCGCATGTGGCAGTTGGTGGACCGGGCGGCTTACTGTCCGATCGTGTACAACTCGCTCGAAGCGTTCAAAGAAGAACTGGGATTCTCCAAATAGGCCGGCGCTCAGGGCCGGCCGGCGCCGGCATCGAGCAGCGTCGAGTAAAGCTCGGAAATTCCCGCGACGGAAACCTCCGTCGAAAAACTCCGCCGGACGTGGGCGGCCGCCGCCGCGGACAGGCTATGCCGCAATCGCGGATCCTCCACCACCAGAGATCGAAGACACCGCTCCAGGGCGGGGACGTCCTCGGACGGGAATAGCAAGCCGTTGACGCCGTCGGTCACCAGCTCCGGATTGCCCCCCACGGCCGACGCCACCACGCAACATCCGCAGGCCATGGCTTCCATCAGCGAGTTCGAAAAGGCTTCCGACCGGGATGGCAGCACGAAAACGTCCATCGAGTGCAGCCACTCCGGCACGTTGCTCACCTGCGGAACGAAGCGGCACGAGTCGCCCAGGCCCAGACGTTGGCCGCGGGCCTCCAGGCCGGAGGCCGAAGGACCACTGCCGACGATCGCCAGCTTCAGGCCGGGGCGGGCATGGCGCATGCGGGCAAAGGCGTCGAGCAGGATGTCCACTCCCTTCTCCGGACGCAGCTCGCAGATCGTTCCGATCACCAGGGAGGCTCCCTCCAGTTGGGGCTGGCGGGTAGATGGGCCGGGAGAGAATCGCGAGCAATCGATGGCATTGCGCCAAAGATGGATCAGCGAGCGCGGCACGCCGTGGCGCTCGATCAGTTCCCGCTCCACGGCCCGCGAGTTGACCACAATACCATCGACCAGCCGATCCGTAAGGCGAAGTAAGTGGGTGGTAACTCCGGGGGTCAAAGTGCGGTGCGCGCGCTGGCTGGAGATTACAACCGGCGTGCGGAAGAAGCGGGCCACCGGCACGCCAAACAGGTCCATGGGAGCGTCGAACGTATGGACCAGCCGAATATCATGGGCGTTCAGATAACGCCCCATCAGCCATGCCCCCTCCAGCGCCGACATCGACTTAAACGATCGCACCGGAAGATGTAGAATCGGGACGCCGCAAGATTGAAGTTCCCGCGCCCTGAACCCGTCGGCGTGGAAGCATGCCACGTGCGGCTCGAAAAGCGTGCGGTCAAGCGCCATCGCGGTGAGTGCGAGTTGGCGCTGGGTACCGCCGATTCCGAGGTCCCTCGACATCAGAAGTACCGAACGGGGTTTCGACATAGTCTTGGGAGCGGAAAAAAGCGGTTGACAGGCAAAAGCGCCTGCCCCACAAGGATCGCAAGGTGGGACAGACGCTTTCGTCTGTCAATCCGGCAGCCCTCCCGATTCTCTCATCTTGCGCCGCCCAATTTCCGGCCCTAGTGCTCTGACCGCGTGATTACTTCCTTGACGCTCCGGGCCGGGCGTGCCCGGCCCCTACACCGCGCCGTAGGGGCCGGGCATGCCCGGCCCGCGGCGAGGGAACAAATCGAACGGTCAAGGTATTAGGTCTTGTCCGCCTTCTTGGGCGGCTTCTTTTCCACTTTTTTCGGTGGTGGGGCGGCCTGCCTGGACGGAGCCGGATTGGCTGGCGCCGCGGCTGGGACCGGGCGGTCGTTCCGCGGTTGCTCCGCCTGGGCGGCCGGCCGGCTGGTCTGATCGAGGGCTCGCTGCGGGCGGTCATTGAGAGGCCGCTGCACGTTCGCCGGCGGCGGGTTTTGCCCCGCGTTATTGCCCGGGCCCGCTGCGCGCCCGATGGTCCGTACCATGGGGCTCGGCGCGGGGGCGCTGCGGCGCAGATTGTCGACCGTGCCTGCGTCAAGCGGCCGGCCCTGGTTAGCTGCCAGCGCCTGCTGCTTCGTCTGGAAGGACAGCGGAAGAGGAGGCGGGGCCGTCCGCGCCACCACCTGCCGGTCCGCGAAGCGCGCCGGAGGCCCTTGCGCACTCGGTCCGCCGGGACGGGCGATAACGCTTTCCCGCAGCGGCGCCACCTGCGCCGTGCTCCCCACCACCTGCGCCCGGGAGGCTTCCCGCGCGTCGATGGCCACGGCCGCGCGCCCCACCGGCTGGGCGTGCACGAAGTCGTCGCGCCGCACCGCCGTCACCGCGCCCGGCACGCCCTGGTTCACATAACGCACGTTCGTCGCGTTGATGTTGGTGACGGTGACATGCGCCATATTCACCTGGGTGACGTAGGCCGGGCTGACGCTGTAGGCCGGGCGGTACACTTCCCCCGGTCCCAACGGGAACCAAGCCACGCCGCCGCCGCCGCCGAAAGCCAGCGACATCCCAAAGCCGGGGCCGCCGATGAAGGCCACCAGCGCCGGCGCATAGACCGGAGGCGCTGTCATGGCGCCCGGGATCCAGGCCCAGCCGAATGGGGTCTGGACCCAGCGGCCGTAATGAAAGGGCGCAAAGCCCCACGGCGCATCGTCGATCCACGTCCAGCCCCACGGTTCCACCCAGGCCCAATGCCCGTAATGATAGGGCGCCCAGCCCGCCGCCACGCGCGGGACCCACACCCAGCCATAAGGCGGGTATTCGCGCCATACGCCGTTCCCGTCCAGGTCTTCATATCCAATCATCCGCCGCGGGACGTAGCGCACCGATTGGGATTGGTCCTCGCGGCTGTCGCGCGCCATCGACCAGCGATCGAAGTCGTCGAAGGGGGCCGCGCGTACAATCTCCTGCGTCAACGAATCCATTCCCGAAATGCGCGCGCTTTCTCCCACAGGCACGGAGACCGGCGCGGCGCCCTGTGCGCCGGTGAACTCGGCGGCCCCGTTCCACACCGTCACCGTGGTCGCGTTCCGGTCCCCGTCGGCATCCACGCGATAGTTTCCCGGACCCAGCAAAGTGATTGCGGAATTGGGCGTGTCGATCTCCCAGGCCTCACCCGGCGCGAGGTCGCGGATGCGCACGTCGATCGAGCCCTGCGTGACGCTGAGCTGGGCCATGCGGTCGTCCAGGTTCAGAATCGAAAACGCCGTCCCGCCGGCCATGCGCACCGCCGTGGAGTCGATATGCATCTCCACCAGCGCCCCTGGCTCCGTCCACAGATGATCGCCGGTGGTAAGCGGATAGTTCAATGTCGCGGCGGTCCATTCCTCCACGCTGCCGGGCCGGAAAGAGACCGAGCCGCTCTGATAGTTCAAACGCGCCACCCGCGATGGGGGATCGCCGCCGTCCGCCAGCGCGGGCGCTGCCGCCAGCGCCGCCAGGGCCGCAAAGTACGCCACCTTACGAATCATTGCGCATGACCTCCATGTCTATTCAACACTTGGGATTCTTAAACTTTCCGGAGGGTTACATTAAAATCCCGTTGGGTCTCCGGATTGACAGACGAAAGCGTCTGTCCCACAATGCCGTCGAAGGACTTCCATCCTTGTGGGGCAGGCGCTTTCGCCTGCCAACCTTTTCTTTCACGGGTTCTCAGGCAGCGGCCGGAGGGGAGCCTGACGACGAGCATTGCCTCACTTGTACAGCAGATACGGCTCGCGCAGCTTGACGAACGCGGCTACCTGTTCGGAATAACTTCGCTCGATGACGCGCGGATCCTCGCCGGCGTGCAGGCGCCGGACTACGTCGTCGCTTCCGATCAGGCGCCGGCTTTTCGAAAAGTCGATCTTGTCGGGATAGAGTTTCCGAAGCGCCGCCGCCACTTCGAGACCCAGGCCGGTGGCGTCGAGCGACTCGCGATCCGTGATCTCGAAGCGAACGCCTTCGACCAGCACGCCCTTCAAGTTCGATTCCATGGGCTTGAAGCTGGCGGGGTAGACGCGAACGCCGGGGATGCGCCGCTGGTTCATATACGCGGCCAGCTCGCGGCCGTGGATAAAGGCGGCGCCGATCTGCTCGAACGGGGCATCCGTTCCGCGGCCCACGGAGAGGTTGTCGGAATACTCGATCAGGCACAGGCCGGGGTACAGGGTGGCGGCCTTCAGGCTGCGCATATTGGGCGAGGGGGCGATCCAGGGAAGGCCCGTCGAGTCGAACCAATCGCCGCGGTTCCAATCCCGCATGGGGATCACCGTGAGCGCCGCGCCGATCTTGTTGCGCTCGTTGAACAGGCGCGCCAGCTCGCCCATGGTCATGCCGTGGCGCACGGGCAGGCCCGCCAGGTAGCCCACGAAGGAGGTGTTGGCGGCGTCGAGCAACGGCCCCTCGACGTGGTTGCCGGTAATGGGGTTGGGCCGGTCCAGCACGTAGAAGGCGATGCCCGCGCGGGCGGCGGCCTCCATGGCGTAGGCCATGGTGGTTTCGTAAGTGTAGAAGCGCGCGCCTACGTCCTGAATGTCGAACACCAAAGCGTCCAGGCCGCGCAGCATCTCGGCAGTGGGCCGCGGCGTGTTCCCGTAGAGGCTGAAGATGGCGATGCCGGTGGCGGAATCGGCGGAGTCCGGGATGACGGAGCGATCTTCCACGCCAGAGATGCCGTGCTCGGGCGAGAACAGGGCGGCCACCGCAACGCCAGCTTGCCGCATGAGATCCACGTTGCGCCGGCCGGCGCTATCCACGCCCGTCTGGTTGGTGATAAGCCCTATGCGCTTGCCTTGGAAAATCTGGAAGTTGTTTTCAACCAGTGTATCGAGGCCCGTGTGCGCCGCTTCGCGATGCACGCCCACGGCCGCCGCGGCCAGGGTGGCCACCTCGGAACGCAGGGGGCCCAGCGAAGGCCTCTGGTGGGGATGCACGCTGTTGGCCAGCAGGATCACGTAGGTATCGGAGGACGGGTCGATCCAGATGGAAGTGCCGGTAAAACCGGTGTGGCCGAAGGAGCCGATGGGGAACAGCTTGCCGCGCGGGGCGGAAAGCGGCGAATCGATATCCCAGCCGAGGCCGCGCAAGACGGGCTGGCCGGGCGGGCCCTGCGCCTCGGTGAAGGCGCGTACGGTCGAAGGGCTGAAGAGGCGAACGCCATCGAGCTCGCCGCCATCCAGCATCATCTGGGCGAAGCGCGCCAGGTCGTCGGCGGTGGAGAACACGCCGGCGTGCCCGGCCACGCCGCCCATGTAGCGCGCGGTGGGGTCGTGCACTACACCCCGCAAGGGCGGACCGTTTTTCGGGACGCGCTCGGTGGGCGCGATGCGCATCCGCCACGCGGCGGGCGGCTGGAACGCGGTCTCCTTCATTCCCAGGGGCAGAAAAACGTTCTGGCGCGCGTAGTCGGAAACCATCTGCCCGCTCAGGCGGCGCACCAGCTCGCCCAGAAGGACGAAGTTGATGTCGCTATAGACGAAGCGCACGCCCGCGGGCCCCGCCGGCGCGGCGCAGGCCAGGCGGATGCCGTGTTCGTAGCCCGTCCAGGCGGGCTCCAGCGGCACGTCCGGCGGGAGCCCGGAGAAATGCGTGAACAGGTTGCGGATGGTGACGTCGCTCCGGCCGCCCTGGAACTCGGGGATGTAGTCGGTGATCTTGTCGTCCAGGCGGAACTTGCCCTGCTCGAAGAGCTTCATCAGCGACGGCGTGGTGGCGATCACCTTGGTGAGCGAGGCCAGGTCGAAGATGGTATCCGCGGTCATGGCCTCCCGGCGCGGGAACAGGGCGCGCCGGCCGTAGGCTTTGCGATAGACGATGCGTCCCGCATGTCCGACAATCAACACGGCCCCGGGCAGACGGTCTTCCCGAATCGCCTGGTTGATGGCGGAATCAATGGCCTGCGCCCCGGAGAACGTCTGCGCCGGGAGGGCGGAGACCGCGAGAATGGCGCAAAGCAGGGTAGGTCTGAGGCGGAGAGAGGGTCTGAGGTGGAGAGCGGGTCTGAGGTGGAGAGCGGGTCTGAGGTGGAGAGCGGGTCTGAGGTGGAGAGCGGGTCTGAGGTGGAGAGCGGATTTTCTTGACGCGGAGACGCGGAGACGCGGAGAACTCAAGAGAAAGGAAAGAACAGGCCGCATCCTGTCGAGTCCAACTCTCCGAATTTCTCCGCGTCTCCGCGTCTCCGCGTCAAGAAAGTCCGCTCTCCGCCTCACACCAACTCTCCGAATTCCTCAGCGTCTCCGCGTCTCCGCGTCAAGAAAATCCGCTCTCCGCCTCACACCAACTCTCCGAATTTCTCAGCGTCTCCGCGTCAAGAAAACCCTCTCCACCTCAGACCCGCTCCCTACTTCACCTTCGCGAACAGCTTGCCTAGGACCTTCACCACCTGGTCCACTTCCTTCTCGGTGACGATGTAGGGCGGCAGGAAGCGCAGGACGGTGTCGTGGGTGCAGTTGATGAGCAGGCCTTCGGCCATGGCGTCCAGCACAATCTGTTTGCCGGGAAGCGTCAGCTCCACTCCCAGCATGAGGCCGAAGCCGCGCACCTCTTTCACGAAGGAATGTTTGCGCGCCAGCTCGTTCAGCGTCACGTGGAAATAGCCGCCCACGCGTTCGATGGAGGGAAGCAGCTCCTCCATGATGTCGAGCGCTTCAAGCGCCACCCGGCAGGCCAGCGGGCCGCCGCCGAAGGTGGTGCCGTGCTGGCCCGGCTGGATGGCGGCGGCGGATTTCTCATTGGCGATGATGACGCCCAGAGGGATGCCGGCGCCCAGGGGCTTGGCGGCGGTCACCACGTCCGGCAGGATCACGGGATGGGAGCGCTGGTAGGCGAACCAGGTCCCCGGCCGGCCCACGCCGCATTGGATTTCGTCGGCGATCAGCAGGGCGTTGTAGCGGTCGGCCAGCTCGCGCGCCTTGGCGGCGAATTCCGGCGTGAGCGGAAGGACGCCGCCCTCGCCCTGAATCATTTCCACCACCATGCCCGCGGTGCGCTCGCTGAAGGCCGCTTCGAGCGCCGGTATGTCGTTCGCGGGAACGAATTTCACTCCCGGCAGCAGCGGTTCGAAATCGCTCCGGTACTTGGGCTGTCCGGTGATGGAGAGCGCGCCCAAGGTGCGCCCGTGAAAGGAATTCTCGAGCGAAATGATTTCGTATTTATCGGGGTGGATGGAGTGGCCGTGGGCGCGCGCCATCTTGAGGACACCTTCCATGGCTTCGGTGCCCGTGTTGGCGAAAAACGTGCGCTGCAAGCCGCTGATCTCGGCCAGCCGTTTGGCCAGCGGTCCCTGGTACTGGTTGTAGTAAAGATTCGAACAGTGAATCATCAGACCGGCCTGCTCGCGGATAACTTTCAGAATGCGGGGATGGGCATGCCCAAACGCGTTGACCCCGATGCCGGCTATGAAATCGAGATAACGGCGGCCTTCCGGATCGTACACGCAGCAGCCTTTACCGCGCACCAGCGCCAGCGGGTAACGGCCGTAATTCTGGAGGACGTATTCGCGATCGAGGTCGACGATCGCCTGGGAGGAAGGTTTCACCACGGGAGGAATGGCGGTTGTCATTTACTCATCATAGCAACCGTTCCGGACGGGTTCCGTTCAACCCTCCCGAGCGCCGTACAACCAACAAATTCCACGCTTTAATGCCGATTCCTGGCCCCGTGCTCGAGGCCGCCTCTATACTCGGGATAATTGCGCGCCAGACGCGCAGGCACTACTGGGTAGGCGCTGGGAATTTGTCATGATAACCACTCCAACCGCTCCCTGACGGTCGCGGCTCGCCAGACTATTATGAGCCGCGACCGTCAGGGAGCGGCCGGATGACAAGCCTGGCGAGCCGCGACCGTCAGGGAGCGGCCGGATGACAAGCCTGGCGAGCCGCGACCGTCAGGGAGCGGTGCTTCGCGACGGGCCATTCCGAGCGCCCAAGAGAGGTTCGAGGATGCACAAACCGATCAAGTACGCCGAAAAGGCGCTGACCTACGCCGCCGGCGCGGCCTGGGTGATTTTCGACAAACTCAACGCGATTCGCCGCAACCAGGGATTCACCCCGATCTGGTCCGACAAGCCGCTGCTCAAATCCTGGGAGAAGGTCAAGCCGCCGCTGGGATGGCCCCGTTGGACGGATTCGCTGTGCCCCCGCTGCGTGCCCGACATCCGCCAGAAAATCCTGGACGGCGAAACGCCACTCGACGTGCTGTATCACGACCGCCCCGGCGAAATCAAGGCCCAAATCGTGGAGCGCGACGGCCGCATCCTGATGGTCAAGGACTGCCCCGTTCACGGCCATTTCGAGGACGTGATGGCCATCGACGCGGATTTCTACCGCCATATCGAATCCGTGTTCCCGGGCCGCGATATACGCGCCCACAACGACGCGACTTTGCACCGGCACGGCTCGAGCACCATCACCCACGGGCGCGGATCGGTGCTCACCATCGATCTCACCAACCGCTGCAACATGATGTGCGACCCGTGTTTCATGGACGCCAACCAGGTGGGCTTCGTCCACGAGCTGGGTTGGGAAGACATAAAGACGCTGCTCGACAACGCCATCACCATCAAGCCCAGGCGGCAGATGTCGGTGCAGTTCTCGGGCGGCGAGCCGACGCTCTCGCCGTATTTCCTGGACGCGGTGCGATACGCGCGCGAAGTGGGATACACCTCCGTGCAGGCGGCCACCAACGGCATCGAGTTCGCCAAGAGCGCGGAGTTCTGCCGGAAGGCGGCGGAGGCGGGGCTGCGCTACGCCTACCTGCAGTTCGACGGCATCGGCAACGCCGCCAACCAGCATCGCAAGGTGGGCAATCTGTTCGACGTCAAACTCCAGGCCATCGAGAACCTGTACGCCAACGGGGTGGACATCATCCCGGTCATCACCATTGTCAACGGCATTAACAACGAGCAAGTGGGAAGGATCATTCAATTCGCGCTCGACAATCCCAAGAAGATTCCGTTTCTTTCGTATCAGCCGGTGTCGTTCACGGGGCGCGACGAGGCGGTCACCGACGAGCGGCGCGCGGCGCAGCGCTACACGCTTTCGCACCTGGCTCACGACGTCAAAAAGCAAACCGGGCTGGGAGAGCCGGCGCGCGACTGGTTTCCCATCTCCTTCATGTCCACCTTCTCCGACTGGAGCGACCTGGTGCACGGTCCAAAGGCAACGTGGGGGCAACTGAGCTGCGGCTGCCATCCCAACTGCGGGGTGGGGATGGCGGTGATGGTGGACAAAGAGACTAAGGAAGCGGCGCCGGTAACCGCCTTCCTGAACGCCGACCGGCTGGCGCGCGACGTGGCGCGGGTCAACGATGCCGCGCGTGGAAAGTGGCTCTCGATTCTGGGCATGGCGCTGTCCGTGGGGCGCAACTACGACCCCTTCCACGCGCCCACGCACTTCCGCCTCCGCGACCTGCTGCGGAAATTCGACAAGACGTTCGGCGCCTCGGGCAAGAGCTACGGCAAGGTCGGCAAGGATCGCACCTTCGAGGATATCGAGATCCGCCGGCGCGACCGCTGGAACTTCCTGTTCATTGCCGGCATGTGGTTCCAGGATTTGTTCAATTACGATTTCCGGCGCACGGAGCAGTGCATCATCCCGTATGCCACCCAGGAAGGCGAAATCTCCTTCTGCGCCTACAACACCGGCGTGGGCTGGCGCAACATTATTGAAAAGATGCACATGACGGCCACCCTCACCAAGTGGTACGAGGAGAACGGCAAGCATGAGATCTTCGCCGGCGGGAAGCACGTGCCGCTATCCCGCGCGGAGCACTCCCTGATGCTGCGCGAGGAGATTGTGACCCTGGAGGAGCAGCACGACCTGGACCGGCTGGGGATCGCCAAGAACGCACGCGAGGAGAAGATGCGCGCGCGCGATGCCAAGCTCAAGGAAAAACTGGAGCAGGAGCGCATGATGAAGCTCTACCGCCAGCATGTGCTCAAGGAGCAGGCGGCGCCGGAGCTGGTACAGATAGGCGGCGCGCAGGGTGGGACAGACCATCGTATTTCATGGTCTGTCGATGCCCCGCCCGCCCAGGAGCGCGAAGAAGTGGGCAGTTTCGGAGGTTGAGAGGGTGGGGCTGGACGACAGACGACAAAAACCGATCGTCTGTCCCACAAGGCAGCCCAGCCGCAACCAATTCGATTCACCGCGGCCCGCCGACGTGGCCGTCCGGAGGCCCGCCCTAAGGACCGGGCCTGAGTTTCGGACGTTTTTCCCCGTAAAACGCGCCTGGGAATCCACTTATCAGGCGCGCCGCTTGAAATAAATAGTACGTCGCGCCGCGGTGGAAGGGGCTGATTCCCCTTTCCATTCAAGAAGTTCCATTTTTATAATTGGCAAACCGGTCCGTAACGTTCCCCACACGAAGTTCGCCATGGAGTATAGACACCCATGCCCGCGCACAAAATAAATCTACACCTCCGGCGATTTGCTTTCGCCTGTTTAGTGGTCACAGGCGTATTCGCCTCGGAACACCATGGGACGGTCAAATCCGGCGTGTTACCGATACCGGGCGCCACCGTCACGGCTACCCAGGGCGATAAGAAGCTCATGACCACCACCGATGAAAAGGGGGTCTATTCGTTCGCCGACCTCGCCGATGGCATTTGGACCATTCAGGTGGAGATGCTGGGCTTCGCGAAGGAGTCGCGCGAAATCGGGGTTTCGTCCGACGCGCCCAGCCCGGAATGGGACCTGAAACTGCTGACGCAGGCGGATATGGTCGCGGCGGTAGCGGCGGCGAAGGCGCCACCGCCGGCGCCGGCGCCAACCCCGAGCCCGGCGGCTCCGGCGTCAACCACGGCGGCGACCACGCCAGCGACTACGCCAGCAGCCACGCCAGCAGCCACGCCAGCAGCCACGGCGACCACCACGCCAGCAGCGGCGCCAGCCCCGGCAACCACCCCCGCGCCGGCGGCCGCGACAGCGGAAGCGAAGCCGGCGGCAGCGGCAGCCACGCCGGCCCCGGCGGCGGCCAGTGCGCAACAGCGCGGCAACGGCCGCAACGCCAACCAGGGAGGACGCGCGGGCGGGCGCGGCGGCGCCGCCGCGGCGGATGCGTTCCAACAGGTGGGCGTGAACCAGTCGGCGGACATTTCGATCTTCGGGCAGGAAGGCGCACTCAGCAGTGAGGCGACCAGCGAACTCCAGCAGAGCGCCAACCAGGCCATGGTGATTCAGGGCAGCGAGAGCACCGCGATGGGCCTCCAGGGCGGCAATGATTGGGGTGGGTTCGGCGGGCCCGGCATGGGCGGTCCTGGCGGCATGATGGGCGGCCCGGATGGCATGGGCGGCGGCCGCGGCGGCGTGGGCGGCGGCATGATGGGCATGACCACCGACGCCCAGAACACGGTTGGCGGGGCGGATGCTTCCAGCTTGGGCGCCGGCGGCTTGGGCGGGCCCGGCATGGGCGGCGGCCGTGGCGGCGGCATGGGCGGGCCCGGGATGGGCGGCGGCCGCGGCGGCGGCGGTGGCATGGGCGGCTTCGGCGGCGGCCGTGGCTTTGGCGGCGGTGGCCGTGGCGGAGCGGGTGGACGCGGAAACCCGAACAATCCTTCGTGGATGGCCATGAACGGCGCGCGGGCTTTCGGCAACGCCCGCAGGAATCCGCGCATGGCGTACAACGGCGGCCTCAGCGTTCAGGAAAGCAACTCGCTGCTGAACGCGCAGAGTTACTCGATCACCGGGCAGTCCATTCCCAAGCCTTACAGCAACAACACCTCGATAACCGCCACTGTCGGCGGTCCGCTGCGCATTCCCAAGATTCTCAATCCGCAGCGCCTCGGCCAGTTCAACTTGAGCATAGGGACTGTGTTCAACCGCAGCGGCTCTCAGGGCAGCCCCACCACCATGCCAACGGCGTTGGAGCGGGAGGGGGATTTCTCGCAGGCCGTGACGAAGGTCGGGTCCACTTCGGTTGTCCCGACGGTCTACGATCCCGCCTCGGGCTCTCCGTTTCCGAATGACGTGATTCCGGTCAACCGGCAAAGCCCCATCGCTCTGGCTCTCTTGAATTACTACCCGATGCCCATGTTTCCGACGCCCACGCTGAACTTCCAGCTCCCCCTGACCTCCATTACCAACAGCCACACCGTCAACGGGGGAATTAACCAGCAGTTGGACGTCAAGAACCGCATCAACGTCCGCATTGCTTACCAGGGCAGTAACGGCAACAACCCGAACATATTCGGCTTCCTGGACACGAACTCCTCGCGGGCGATGAATATCACCACCTCGTACACGCACAATTTCACCAACCGGCTCATCGGGACGCTGGGCTACGTCTTCAGCCGCAACCGGTCGCTGGCGTCGCCGTATTTCGCCGACCGTACCAACGTGGCCGCTCAACTGGGGATCCAGGGCGTTTCGACCGACCCGCTGAACTGGGGGCCTCCCAGACTGAGCTTCACCAATTTCTCCGGCATGTCGGACGGCGTGGCTTCCCTCAGCCGCCCCCAGACCTCCTCGCTGACCAGCAGCCTGATGTGGATAAAGGGTGTGCACAACATGACCTTTGGCGGGAGTTTCCGCCGGCAGCAGAGCAACACCGATTCGGACCCCAACGGGCGCGGGGCGTTCACCTTCAATGGGTGGGCCACCAGCCAGCTCGTCGCGAACCCCACTACCGGGGCCATGCAGGCGACGCCGGGCACGGGTTTCGACCTGGCCGACTTTCTGTTGGGAACCCCCTACCAGGCGTCGGACCGCTACGGCGTTCCGTCGCTGTATTTCCGCGGCTCGATCTGGCAGGTCTACTACCAGGACGACTGGCGGGTGACTTCGCGGTTCTCGTTGAATTACGGCATCCGGTGGGATTATCAAACGCCGGTCAACGAGTTGCATGACCAGATTGTGAACATGGCGTTCACCGGACCCTGGTTCACCGCTTTCCAGCCGGTGTGGCCGGGGATGCCGAATTGTCCCGCCGGCGCGCTTTGCAGCGGATCTCTGATCAACCCGGACAGGCACAACATCTCGCCGCGGTTTGGGCTGGCGTGGACGCCGAGCAGCAAGGCGCGCACGGTAATCCGCGCGGGGTACGGCTGGTATTACAACTCTTCGGTGTATTCGAGCGTGGCCAGCCGCATGGCGCAGCAGCCGCCGCTCGACACATCGTGGAACCTGTACCTGACGGACGGCCCGCTGACCGGACCGTCGGCGCTGAGCATGGGGACCGCGTTCCTGGACCCGGGCGCGCGGGCGACCAACACCACGCAGGACACTCTGGCGGTAAACCCCAACTACAAGAACGGGTACGCGCAGCAATGGCAGTTACAGGTGCAACAGAATCTGCCGTTTTCCTTCCAGGCCCAGGTGGCCTACCAGGGAACCAAGGGCACCAACCTGGAACGGGATATTACGCCGTGGGTGGAACCGCCCGGCGCCGCCGCGGCCCCCTACCCGACGGGGTATACGTATGTCACTACCGGCGACAACTCGATTTACAACGCGCTGAGCGCGGTCCTGCTGCGGCGTTTCCGCAGCGGGCTTTCGGCGACGGCCAGCTACCAGTTCGCCAAGATGATCGATGACGGGAGTACGGCGCAGAACTGGCTGGACTTCCGGCCCGAGCGCGCCATGACGGGCGCGCCGCAGACGCTGAACATCGCCCTCAACTACAGCACCGGGCAAGGACGCATGGGAGGCGCCTTGTTGAGCGGCTGGAGGGGCGTCTTGTTCAAGGACTGGGGCATCGGCACCACGATTTCAATGGGTACCGGCTCGTTTCTGACGGTCAGCGAGGGCGGCGCGGCCGGGGCCACCAAGGGCGGCGGCACCCGCGCCGAAGCCACCGGCCAACCGGCCATGGCGATCCCTCCCAACGAGCCCACGTGGCTTTTCAACGAGAACGCCTTTACGGCGCCGATCGCGGGTACCTGGGGCGACGCGGGACGGGACGTGGTTCGCGGGCCGTTCCGGATCAACGTGGGTGGTTCGGCCAACCGGACCTTCCGGTTTGGAGAGCGGCTGCGCATGACCTTCAGCATGCAAGCCACGAATGTTCTGAACGCCGTAGTGGTCTCGGGCTGGAACACTACCATGGGTACCAACACCTATGGCGAGGTGAGCAGCGTGGGCGCCATGCGCGCCATCAGAAGCGGTTTGAGGTTCAATTTCTAACCATGAAAACGAATACAGCGATTCCCACCGCATTGTTGGTTGGGCTGCTGGCGGCCTTCGCCCAGCAGCCGGCGCCGCGCCCCGCGGCGCCGGCCGCGCAACCAGTGCAGCAGCAGGCCAACGCGCCGCTGCAGAAGAAGATGTACAACTTCGATGTCACCACCCAACTGGTGATTGTCAACGTCTCCGTGAAGGATAAGGACGGCAAGCCCATCGAGGGTTTGAAGGCCAACGACTTCACGGTCGCGGAGGATGGGAAACCGCAGACTATCAAGGTGTTCGAATACCAGCGGCTGGCGGACGAGGTTCTGCCGCCGCTCGAGACGCCGGAAGCGCCCACGCTGATGCCGCGGCCGGCCACCAGCGCCGCCGCTACCGCGGCGGGCCTCGCCGTGGTCGCCCCCACCGTGGCCAATAAGGTGGAACCGCCGCCGGTGGCGGCCCTGGTGCAGACGGATATCGCCTCCTCCAAGCCCGGCGAAATCAAGTACCGCGACCGCCGGCTGATGGTGATGTACTTCGATATCCAGGGCATGCCGGTGGACGACCAAATCCGCGCGCAGACCGGGGCCCTGAAATTCCTGAAGACCAATATGACCACGTCGGACCTTATGGCCATCATGGTCTACGCCGGCGAGCTGAGGGTGCTCCAGGACTTCACCAACGACCGCGACTTGCTCAACAAAACCATCAACGGGCTGGTGCTGGGCGAGGCCAGCGAAATGTCCAACCAGGTGACCGACGACAGCGCCGAGGATACCTATGCGGCGTACACGCAGGACGATACGGAGTTCAACATTTTCAACACCGACCGGCAATTGTCCTCTCTGGAGACGGCCGTAAAGAAGCTCGCCAGCCTTTCCGAGAAGAAGGCGCTGGTGTACGTTTCGAGCGGCATCCAGCGCAGCGGCACGGATAACGACGCGCAACTGCGCGCCACCATCAACGCCGCCATCCGGAGCAACGTCAACGTCTACACCATCGACGCGCGGGGCCTGGTGGCCACGGCGCCTTCCGGCAACGCCAGCAAGGGATCGGGCGGCAATTCGTCCGGCTCGGGCAACGCCGGCAACTACTCCGGCAGTTCCATGCGCGCCGCGTCGAGCAACTTGCAGGGATCGCAGGATACGCTCTTCGCCCTGGCGGCGGACACCGGAGGCAAGGCCTTCCAGGATTCGAACGATATCGCCTTGGGCATCCAGGAGGCGCAGAAAGACATCTCCAGCTACTACATCCTGGGCTATTACACGACCAACGCCGCCCTGGACGGCAAGTTCCGGAAGATCAAAGTGCAGATCGGCAAGAACCTGAGCGCCAAGCTGGATTATCGGAGCGGGTACTTCGCTTCCAAGGAATTCAAAAAATTCGATTCCTCGGACAAGGAACGGCAGCTCGAGCAGGCCCTGGCCCTGGGAGACCCCGTGACGGATCTGACGATCGCGCTCGAGACCGACTACTTCCGCCTGATGCGCGACCTGTACCGGGTGCCGGTTACGATCAAGATTCCGGGGTCGGATATCGAGTTGGCGCAGAAGAGCGGGGCCAAGACCACCAAGATCGACTTTTTGGCCGAAGTGCGGGATGCCAAAGGCGTTCTGGCGGGGACCATTCGCGACAACATCGACGTCAAGCTGAGCAACGATACCGCCGCGCAACTGGCCAAGAGCACGGTGGCCTATGACACCATACTGGCGCTTTCCCCGGGAACCTATACCATCAACTTCCTGGCCCGCGAGAACGAAACCGGAAAGATGGGCACGTTCCGGACCAAGTTCACGATTCCAGACCTGACCACGGATACCAAGTACCTGCCGATCAGCTCGGTGATTCTCAGCAACCAGCGCGAGGACCAGACCAAGCTGCTGGCGAACGCCGTCCGCGACCGGCGCCTGGCGAGCGCCAACCCGCTGGTGCAAGACGGCCTGAAGCTGATCCCCAGCGTGACGCGCGTCTTCCGGAAAGAACAAAGCATGTACGTTTTCCTGGAAGCGTATGAACCCAATGCCAAGACGGCGCAGCCCATTGTGGCCAGCCTGACCTTTTACCGCGGCAAGGTGAAGGCGTTCGAGAGCGAGCCGGTGGAGATCAGCGCGGGGCTGAACGCGAATACGGGGGCGTTGCCCGTGCGGTTCTCCGTTCCATTGAGTAAGTTCGAACCCGGCCGGTACACCTGCCAGGTGAGCGTGCTGAACCCCACCGGACAGCGGTTCGCCTTCTGGCGCGCGCCCGTGATTCTGTTACCGTAGATCCCAATCCCAGAACGATTCTTGGGCGGCCGGTTATCCCCGGCCGCCCTTTTTTTGGTAGTTCCGTTGTGGGGCCAGGCCTTCGGGCTTGCCGCCGGCCTTCCGGCCGGCGTTTTTCGGACCGGAAGAAGACGCCGGGCCGAAGCCCGGCGGCAAGCCCGAAGGCTTGGCCCCATACAGTCCTCGGAACCGGTCCAAAGGACCGGAAAGCGCCACCGAACATGTGCGTTCTCATGCGGGATTCCCCTACATCCATCACCGCGGCGGAAGCGTACTGAAAAGTCCTGTATCTTCCGGATGGGCATCCGCGTCCAAAACGGAGAAGCAGGTATACGGACCTGAAGTCTCTCGGGATGGGGTGGCCGCCGCGTGCGGCGCCCCTTTTTTTCGCCTCTCGCAAGGGGATGCTGAGGGTAAACGTACATTTCGGAGTCGAGCCCCTTGCTTATGGGTTGCGTAGAATTTAAGATATCGGAGAAGCTTTACTCCGAATTCAAGATGGGAGAGCCAAACGATGATCTACTCTCGTTCCGCCGAATACGCCATTCGCGCGTTTGTGAACCTCGCGCAAGTTCAGGAAGGCAAGTATGCCATGGTGAAGAATATCGCCGAGCAGGAGGATATTCCGGCCCATTTCCTGGCGAAGATTCTGCAACAACTGGCCCGCAAAGGGCTGCTGCGCTCGAGCAAGGGTCCCACCGGAGGATTCGCGCTGCGGGTGGACGCCCATGAAATCCGTCTGCTGGACATCGTGGAAGCGCTCGATGGCCTGGCGCCATACCAACAGTGCGCCAGCGGTCTGGCCGAGTGCTCCGACGACATGCCGTGCTCGATGCACGATAGCTGGATCGCCCTCCGTTCGCGTATCATGGATTATCTGGGGCGGAACACGATCGCGGACCTGGCCAAAGCGCTGGACCTCAAGAAGAAGTCCCTGGCAGCCGCCAAACAGCGCAAGACCAAGCGCGCCGCCGCCGCGAAACGGGCTTAGGCTCGCATAAGAAAAACTGAATCCGGAGGGACGATGGGACACTCGGTCCTGGTCCCCATGGTGGTCGAACAGACCTCCAGAGGGGAACGCGCATACGACATATACTCCCGGCTGTTAAAAGAGAACATCATCTTCCTGGGAACGCCGATTGACGATCAGATGGCCAACCTGATCATCGCGCAACTGCTGTTCCTGGAAGCCGAAGATCCGGAGAAGGACATTTCGATTTACATCAATTCTCCGGGCGGTTCGATCACGGCGGGATTGGCCATTCTGGACACCATGGCCTTCATCCGGCCGGACATCGTGACCATCTGCGTGGGCCAGGCCGCGTCCATGGCGGCCGTCCTGCTGGCCAAGGGAACCAAGGGGAAGCGCTTCAGCCTGCCCAATTCCCGCATCATGATCCACCAGCCGTCCATGCAGGGACTGGCGGGGCAGGCGGCGGATATCGACATCTACGCCCGCGAGATCCTGCGGATGCGTGAGATTCTGAACACCATGCTGGCCGACGCGACGGGCCAGCCTGTGGACCGGATCGCCAAGGACGTGGACCGCGATTACATCATGGAGCCCGAGAACGCGGTGCAATACGGCATGATCGACCGGGTGATCACCAGCCGCGACCACGTGCCGGTGTCCATCAAGGGGTAGTGGGATAAGCCTCCAGGCTTGTCAGCTTCCAGGCTTGTCAAGGCGACCAGGCGCCAGCCTGGTCGCCCGAGTCTGAGGCTCGCGTGTCCGAGCTTTGCTCGGATTGACAAGGCAGGAGCCTTATCCCTCTACTGCCCGATCAGCGTCACGTAGGCCATGGCGTCGAGAGCCACTTGGGCCTTTCCATCGGACACCGGAACGGGAGCGCCCTCCTGCATGCCGCGCGTGGTGTCCGTCACCCATACGCGGAGTTGTTTCACGCCGGCCGGCAGGCCGGTGATGGTGGCCGGGCGGGCCGAGCCGTTATTAACGATGTGCAGCGTGTAGGCGCCCTCGGCGATGTTGCCAAACGCGGCGCAGGTGAGGCTGGGACTCTTGCACTGAACGGGCAAGGCGAAGGAACGCGGAGGCGTCGAGGCAAGCTGCTTGATGTTCCAGAACCTCTGCGTGGGACGCAGTGGCCCATTATCTCCGAAAATGCCTCCGCCGGCCAGCAGCGAATAGTCGGCCGTCATCTGCCATTGCAGAATCGACTTGGGCTGCGCGATGGCCAGGATGCGGATGTACAGATTGATCTCGTAAAGCGCGAACGACTGCTCGAGGAATATCTGGGCGTAGCGGTAGGCGGCGGCGTCGGTGCTGCCCTCGGCGACCAGCAGGGGAACATTCAGCTCCCGCGCGGCCGCGCCCCACTGGGCCAGGATGTCGTCCGTGCAGCCGCGCCAGGAGTGGAAATCCACCGCGCCGATGTACTTCACGGCCTCGGGATCTTTCATGGCCGTTTTGATGAAGTCGATGGGGTTGGCGTCGGATGTGTCGCCGAGCGCCAGCTTGGTGGCCAGTCCGCGGGTGGCGAAGTAAGGCCCGAAGGTCTTGATCATCTCGGCGTGTTCCCTCGCCGTCTGCCGGACGTTGATGCCCAGATCGGACTCGTTGAAGGTGAACATGGCCGCCTCGACTCCGTATTTCTCCTTGAGGAAGACCAGGTAGTCGGCGATCGACTTCTTGATGGCGTCCATTTTTTCCGGATTGAGCGGATTTCCGCGGATACCTTCATCCTGCGGAGCAGCCAAGGCGCTGCCACGGCCGCCGCCGAAGCCGCCGCCCGGAGCGCCACGACCGGCAGCGCCGCCGGCAGCCCCCGGAGCCCCTGCCGCGCCACGACCACCGGTAGCGCCTGCCGCCGCCCCGGCCGCGCCCGGCGCAGCCCCTGCCGCGCCACGACCACCGGCCGCGCCTGCCACGCCTGCCGCCGCGCCCGCGGCCCCGCGGCCTCCGCCAAAACCGGCGCCTCCGCCGAAACCGCCTCGGCCGCCCAGGATCGCCCAGGACGGCGGAGCCCAGGCGCTGACAATGATCGGCATGCCCTTCTGCGCCAGCCTGCGCGCCATCTCCATGGCCTGCTGCACATTTCTGGGGATCTGGCCCGCGCGCGCCGCCGCCAGTGGGTCCGAATCCTCCGCCGGCTGCCATGTGCTCCACGGCATTTCGACGCGTCCCCAGGCGATGCGCATGTTATCCAGGTTGTACTGAATCACGGGCGGATCCGTGGTCGGATTCTGGAGACGGAAGTTGCCGCCGAAGCCGTCGAACATCTGGCCGGGGTGTGAGGCGTCCAGGGCGATTTGCACCGGATTCCTGTCGATTTCGCCGGTGACCTTCAGCGCGAAGCTTTTCTTGGCCGGCTGGTTGGCCGCCAGTTTGCCCGATGCCACCCCCAGAAAGACCTGGATATCGAAATTGTCGGTGCGGCGGTCGTCGCGAATCACGACTTCGGTGGGCTCGTTGAACATCACTTCAATCTGGCGCCGCGCGGTGACAAAACGGATGCCGCCGGCTTTAGTGCGCACGTACTCGTTCTGGTCGCGGGGCCCGGGCGCCAGCGAAACCTGGGCGGGCGTGGGCGGCGCCGGGTCGATGAGTTCCGCCCGGCTGCCCGAGAACTGCGCCGCCGGAAGATCCATGCAGAAATAGGCGCCGGCGATGTTGGCGTCGGCCGGCGTGGTGTATTCCACGTCGATCTTGGCCGTGCCGGGCCCGGTCTCTTCCACCACTTCGGTGGCGGATATGTCCCACTCGCCGTCTTTCGCTCGAAACTCGATGGGCGTGCGCATACGCACCAGGACCGTCTCAATCTTCCCATTGCGCGCGTACATGTTGGTCTGTTTCTCCCGGCCGGTTTTGAAAACTCCGGTCCAGTCGGGCTGAACCACGCACATGCTGGAATTTAACTCCATCAGGTAGCCGTCCATGCGGATGCCGGTCAGGTTCCCCCAAGCCATGATTTCAGGCTGGCCGAAAGCGGGGCCGGCAAAACCTGCCAGAAGGCAGAGACAAATGGCGACAAACAAAAACTGCGGCTTATGCATGGCGATTCCCGTTCCTCCCGAAGCGTTGAGTATAGCTCAGAGCGCCGTAGGGGCCGGGCATGCCCGGCAAGAAGCGGTTGCGGGAAGCGCCGACCATGGCTCAAGGCGCGAAGTCGCAGACGAACGGTTTGGGCGTTAGGCGACCAGGTGGCCCAGGCTGATAGGTCCATGCTGGGCGACTACAGGGGAGCTATCTGCCGTCCTGCGATGAATCGGCTTTGTTATTCTGAGATTCCGGCGGCAACAAGCGCTGCGAAGTCGGGAACCGTTCCGCTCAGAATGTTCAGGAGTTGACGCAAAGTACGGCCGCGGTCGGCTGCCTGTTGCTCGAGTTTCGTCATTACCACGGCTTGTTCCTGGCGGAAGATCTCGTTCAGGAAGGACTGAGGGTGCAAGGCGCGGACACCCCACATCGCCAGGTGCTCGGGCCTGAAGTGGTGAAGGTTGAGGGTTAAGATGATCGCTGCCTGACCGCGGCGGCGACTACGTGACGGTCCTTCTCATGGTTCGTCATCCTCGGAATCAGCGACTCGTAACCGCCGATCCAGGCCTCGCCGAAGTGGGCGCGCAGCTCCTTTTCAAAATGAGCGGTCAGAGAGGAGGGCCACCCGAGTTTCAATTCCAACGTACAGGTAGTCTCTCGAATAATCTCCTCTGACCATTTCGGCTCAAAGATCTGGGGCGGTTCCGCAAGGCGCAGGAGCGTGTCGCACAAAGAGAAGTTGGCGAGGACGCAGGCGTCCAGTACGACGAGTGGCGCACCCGTCATTGTTGGTCTGGGATCAGCACTCGCTCATACAGGCCAGCTTGATCGACTGCCTGACCGATTCTGCGCAGAGCATCGAGCCGCCGTTGGCCACGCTGACGCTCATCGAGGAAGTGCCTGATAGCCTGTCCGATCAGGTCGTCGGGGCCCTGATAATGGCCGCTAGCAAGTTCTTGGTCCACCTGTGCCCTCAAATCGGCTGATAGCGTGACGTCCATAACGGCTTCCCCCTTGCTTTATTTTACGCCTGTCGATCGACGGAGGTGAGGGCATAAGGAGGGCGGCGCTCAAAGGAAGCCGCCACCCATGTCGTTGCGTTTGGAGGAGACCTCAGAACGGCGCTGCTCATAGATAAGGCGTACGTAGGCTTCGGCTTCTTCGGCAGGTCCAGGATCGATGCGGCTCAACAGCCGGTCGAGATCGAAGGGGCATGCCCGAACGAAATTGGGCGGATCCGTAACAGGCTGTGACGGTACACGTTCCATCTTGATAATTATTCTGCCGCCGCGGACGCATTCTGGGAGCGACGGTTTGCAGCCCCCGCCTGACAATCTGGCCGATAGGACGACATAACGCCGTTAGGCGGCGGCAAAAGCGTTCCTCGTTCCTAACCGCTCAAGAGGATCGCTCAGCCGATGGTGAACGTTCCGTCCCCGTGTTCCCCCAAAGGGATTTTGACCAGGGCGACGAGCGGCGCCTACTGATCGATGCCGGCGACCAGCGACGCCAAGGCTCCACAACCGGGCCTAAACTAAGGGGAGGAGGAATACCTGTGCACAGGTTTCGTGCTCTCGTAATCGCGTTGGGTTTCGTTGGCGCGCTTACGCCACGCGTAGCTGTAGCCCAAGACAGCAACTACCCCGGTCGCAAGCCGATCATAGTGAACGTGTGCCCATTCGTGCAATTGAGCGGCTTCTCATTTCAGAACAGATATGCCGATCACGGGAACCGCTTCGAGACTCACATGTCTTGGAAGAATATCGGCACGCAGCCGTTGACCGCATTCGAGATCGTCATTCTGAAGTACGATGCCTTCAACCGGCGGCTCATTGGCGAACGCTGGACCGTGACCGGAGTAAACAGCGCCGATTGGAAGCCTTTGCAGCCTGGAGCCCAGAGCGCCGACGGCACGATTGGCCTTGGCGAAGAGGAAGTATTCACGGCCATCGCCTACGTTAGGGCGGCGCGGTTGGCGGACGACACCGTCTGGGCGGTTAACGACTTGCAGTTGATCACAGAACTTAAGAAGGTGATTCCGGGGATCAAGGACTTTGGCGACCTCAAACCAGATCCAAAGGCCAAGGCACAATGACTTCATCGCCGCCTAACGCCCGACGCTTTACCGGGCGCTGAGCGAATGAACCTGAGCCGGCCTGTAACGGTCCCCGCCGTCTGGCCTTGGCCGTACGTGATAGACTCGCGTATATGTCCCAAACGCGTTTCGAAGAACTCATAGCCTTTCTGAGAACAGTGCTAGAGATCTCTCCAGCTAAGGCGAACGCGCTTATCCTCAGGGACGACTACGAGGAGCAGATAGAAATTGCAGATCCCGATGAGGTTGCCATGCATCGAGACCGCGCACTTGAACTCCTCGCCTGGAGAAGTGCGCAAGCGGCCGTCCACGTCTTTACGCGGGGTGGCCTGTCCGAATACCTTTCCTCGGCGAGAGGCGAAGATCTGGCGCTTCTCTACTGCTGCGAAAGGCTATCTTCGCGGTATAGGACGGAACTGGGCAAACCACAAGACGAGAAGCTGACCATCCCCGTTGCGCTTCCTCCGGACGATGATCTAATCGCTGTACCCGGGTTGATCGAGTTACAGACGGTTTTGCCTAGACAGGGCTGGATCACGCTATGGGGGAGTGGACTGATTTGCTGGGTGAACCCCTGGAGCGGACCGACTGGGTGAACGTAGTTGCGAATGCCCTTTCCGAGGGACGAAAGCGTGCGCTCAGTGAGAGACCCTCAACCGCTCTGGCAGAGTTGTTCGAAAATGTGGAAAACATCCAATCCCTCCAGACAGTTCTTGCGGATCTTATCGAAAAGCTAATATCAACGGTCGCAGGGGGCGCTTCTGACCAGGCATTCAAGTCGCTTCAAAGCATCCTGGGGAGGCACGTCGACGGGCTTTGCCACGAAGCACAAGCAGCGCTGATGGCGAGCGAGCAGATTCGCCTGTCTAAAGACTTCGCGGACCCGAGCGCAGCAATGATGTGCCTGGGACGAGCCGTCGAGCTCCAGTTAAGGCATCAAACAGGGAAGCGATTCGCTCGTGATTTCAATATGAGAAAAAAGCTCTATCCTGAACGGGAGAACAATCTCGGCGGATTTCTACATAACCTGAGGCAGTTGTCGGAGCAGGAGCGAGATATCTTTGCGCGTAAGTGGTGCGACCCTTCGCGCGCCAGCAGAACGTTGTCGGAGTTCAACTATGCCCGTAATCGAGCCACTCACGGGGAGCCTCAGGCAAAGCGGGTTGTCGACTCTGCAGTTGGTGATTGGCTCGGCGCCAGTTCAAACGCCATAGAACTCTGGACGGTCCTGACGCCTGAATAGCAGGTCCAAGCGAGCGCAAATCAATAACGTGCCTCCGTGCTTGTTGCCGGTCCGGCCCAGTTTTCGCATTGAAAGTCCTATATTTATCCTCAGGTTACCCTGTGGGCCGCGGGTGCCCGTTACGCACAGCCCGGCAGCCCGGCGCTCGTGCGAGCGGGCGGTCGTCCAGGTCCGAGGCCATTAGGCGGACGGCAGGTTTTTCAGGATCGACTTCCACCTCGACATATCGTCGCCTCGCGGAAGTGCCGCCAGCCCGAGGTTCCTCCAAAACGGCGTTCGAGGACTGAAGAGCCGCCGGCTACGTTTCCACTGCAGTAATCTCTCTGAGACGCTGTCCTAGGGCAACGGTAACAATCCAAAGTCGCTCGGAATTCGAATGGACCTTCCTCGGTCATGGGGGCTCCACTCCGCACCCTTCGTTCCAAACAGCTCCCGAATCAGATCAGATTCGATAGCATCCCGCACAAAATCATCTGACAGTCCCGATTCCTTCGCGATGTCGCCTACCGCTGCGTAATTTGCATGGGCACGGCCGTTCACCTTCGCCTTCAGAACAGCGCAGAGCGCTCCAACTTTATCCTTCATTTCGTCAGTATCGAACTGGCCCAACAGTTTCAGACCCACGATCCATCCGCGTCCGGACAACGTGTAGGACCAGCGACTATTCGTCTGCCGGACAAGTGACCGGCTCTTGAGCTCTTCCCAGGTTGTCGGCAGAATTCGCTCGTCAACATCGTACCGTTCATCAATGAAAACACCCATGAAGCATACACCGTGAAGCCTACCCATCAGCAGCCGTATGGCCTCGTCTAGGTTTTGGAGTCGCGCCTCTTTCGACAAGCTCATAACGGTAGGTGGAGGCGGATTCGCTCAGGCTGCGGCCGATCGAAAAAGGACGCGGCCGTTGCCTCAATTACGTTGTTGCGCAGTTCCTCCCACGTATCCCCCTCCGTGAAGATGTTCTCGGTCAGGCATTCGGCGCAGTAGCCTCCGTCGGATTCCTGGACAACCTCAAACACCAATTCGGGCATACGCCTATGATACTGCATGAGTTCTCGAGTGCGATCTGGCATCAGTCCGCGGAGTCCCGAAAAACGGCCGGTTCGGACTGCCTCGAATTCGCAATCACAGCCCTCCGCCCACGATGTCACCCTGTATTTTCAAGCACTTGCTGGCCCCACGCCCAAAACCCGCCCAGCCCGCCTGCTACTCTGAATTCGAAAAGACGCGGCTCGCCGGTAAGCGCACGTCAATGCGTCCCTCGCCGCGCGGGGCCGCATATGGTGGCGTTCATGCCTCGAGGAATGTCCTACAGCAATTGCCTGAGTTCGTCGACGTTTAATTCGCAATCGCGAAGGATTTTGTTCAGCAAGCCGGGGCCGACCGCTTCCCCCGAATGCGCGGGCACAACCGTGTTCCGGCCATCCTCATGACGAAGGAAGTGGTGGCTGCCTTTAATTCGAAGGACGGAGAAGCCCAGCTTCCCAAGCGCGGCCACCAGGTCGGGTCCGGTAACGCGGGGATTCCGGCTCATGCCGCTATAGTGACCCGCTGGATGCCAATGAACTCCAGCGTCGGCTCCGGCGCGCCCTCGACCTCCAGGCACAACTCTATCGCCTCGCGAATCCGCCGCGTGACCTCGTCGAGAGACCTCGCTTGCGTATGGCATGCGGGGATCTGTGGCACGGAGGCAACGTAGTAGCCTTCCTCGTCGCGCTCAATGACGACATCGAATTGGCGTAGCACAAGGCGTGTCCTCGCCTTCTATTCTAAACCGCCGGCCAAAGGCCTGCAGACGCGGCCCAACGCAAATCCGGCGGCAATGAGCCTGGCGCCGCACGGACTTGGCGCACCTTCGCGTACCGGAATCGCTGGCACAATACATCGGCGAGATGCAGGCCCGACACATCGCGAGGGATCTTCATGCCACGGACAGAATCTCGTCGCGGACAAGGTGGAGGCGGATTCGCTCAGGCTGCGGCCGATCGAAAAAGAACGCGGCCGTTGCCTCAATTACGCTGTTGCGCAGTTCCTCCCACGTATCCCCCTCCGTGAAGATGTTCTCGGTCAGGCATTCGGCGCAGTAGCCTCCGTCGGATTCCTGGACAACCTCAAACACCAATTCGGGCATACGCCTATGATACTGCATGAGTTCTCGAGTCCGAGCCGGCATCATTCCGCGGAGTCCCGAGAAACGTCCGGTTCGAACTGCCCCGAATTCGCAATCACAGCCTTCCGCCCCGGAAGTTGCCCCGTATTTTCAAACAGTTGCCGGCCCCACGCCCAAAACCCGCCCAGCCCGCCTGCTACTCTGAATTCGAAAAGACTCGGGCTCGCTCGCCGGTAAGCGCTCGTCAATGCGTCCCTCGCCGCGCCGCGTGGGTCGGGTTCATGCATCGAAAAATGTCCGTGAATTGGCTTCGTTCCGCAACCCAACAGAGGCCCTCAAAATTGGCTTCGTTCCGCAACTACGCTTCCGTCGACGTCGGGGCGGCCACCACTCCAACCCAGAATTGGCTTCGTTCCGCAATACGGCCTTCGAGGACCTCAGCACCGCGGAATCATACGGCCACCGCTACGCGCCTCGGGGGAGCGTACCGTCAGGTCAGGCCGCGGCACGAGGACGCACTTCCGCCTTGATGCGGGCAGCCGCCGCGTCCTCGACGATAGCGAGGTCATACTTCGCCTGCAGGTTCATCCACATCTGAGCGGATGTTCCAAAATAACGGGCCAATCGTAGTGATGTGTCGCCCGTAATGCCCCGCTGCCCTTTGACGATTCCCCCGATTCGGTTTGCGGGTACTCGCAGGGCCAGAGCCAGCGCGTTGACCGTCAATCCCGCATCGGCCAACAGTTCTTTAAGCACCTCGCCAGGATGAAGCGGCGGAAGCCGTTTTGATTTCTGAATTGCCATCTCATTCCCTTTTAGTGATAGTCGACAATCTCCACGTCGTGGGCATCCCCGTCCCGCCACCTGAAGCAGATCCGGTATTGGTCGTTGATTCGAATGCTGTATTGCCCCTTCCGGTCGCCCTTGAGGGCCTCCAGCCGAAAGCCCGGCAACTCGAGATCTCCCAGCGATGTCACTGCATCGAGCACTTCCAGCCCGACACGGGCGGACTTCTCGATCGCCTGGAGGCGCCTGCTGAATTTCCGCTCCAGCAACAGCCGTGCATCTTTGTCCCGGCAGGAACGGATCATACGATTCACATATTACGATACTCGTACCATGTCCGGCAAGCGGTCGATGAACCGGAGATTCGGCGTCGCGACCCCGAAACGGCGTTCGAAAAGCTTGGCCGGACTAGGAATGGCAAGCCGCCTTGGCGACGGTAATGGGCCGAATCGTGGCCAGACTGACGCGCACCCCCCATTCCGTGAAAGTCCGGGCGAAACGCCCAGCAAGCCTCCTTGTGGGGCGGCTCAGACCCAGGATTGCCTTCGTTCCGCAATTACGCTTCCGTGCACCCGGCGGCGGCTCCGCGGGCCGGGCCGTGCCCCGGCCCCTACAGCGCGGCCAGCAGCTTGGCGAGCAGCGCGGTGCGGTCCGCTATGCGGTCCACGCGGATGCTTTCGTTGGAAGCGTGGGCGCCTTCGCCGACCGCGCCCAGGCCGTCGAGGGTCGGGATTCCCAGGGCCGCGGTGAAGTTTCCATCCGAACCGCCGCCGCTGAGCGATTCTCCCAGTTCCACGCCCAGGTCGCGCGCCAGGGCCTGCGCCGTCCGGAACAGCCGCACCACGCCCTGCGTTCGCTCCATGGGCGGCCGGTTCAACCCGCCCGCCACCTCGATGACGCAGCGCTTGTCGAGGGGCCGCAGCGCGCGGAACTTCTTCTCGATCGCCGTCGCGTCGCGCCGTCGCACCACCCGCATATCCACCTCGGCGCGCGCTTCGGCGGGGACCACGTTGACGCGCGTGCCGCCGGAGATCACGCCGGGGTTGACCGTAATGCCGCGCTTCAGTTGCGTGAATCCCGCGATGCGCTCAAGTTGGCGCGCCAGTTCCAGCACGGCGCTGGCCCCGGCTTCGAAATCGAGGCCCGAGTGCGCCGCCCGGCCGCGCACCGTAATGGTAAATTCGCCCACGCCCTTACGCGCCGTCTTGAGCTTGCCTTCGGGGCCGGTGGCCGGCTCCAGCACCAGCACGGCCTGGCTGCGCGCGGCGTTCTTCTCCGTTAGCAGCCGCGAGGAATGGCTGCCCACTTCTTCATCGGAGTTGAGTTGCAGCACGACGCGCCTCGAAACCGGCGCATCCAGGTCGCGCAACGCTTTCACGGCGAAAATGAAGAACGCGATTCCGGCTTTCATGTCGAATACGCCGGGCCCCCAGATCCGGCCATCCGCCTCCCGGAACGGCATACTCGCCAGCGTTCCCAATGGCCAGACGGTATCGGAGTGGCCCAGCGCCATCACCTGGCCGCTTTTCTTGCGGCCGGGCAGTTTCATCCCGGCCACCAGATGCTTGCCGAAGCGGCCTCCCGGAAACGTCTTCACCGCGGCGAAAGGCGCCACCGTATCCGAGACCAGCTCGACGAAGCGGTTGACCGCTGCCGGGCTGTCGCTGGGCGATTCGCATTCCACAAACCGCCTTATGAGCGCGACGATTTCGGGCGCGTGGGTTTGCGCATGCGCGAGGAAGGGATCCATCTTAGCCTTACTTCAACTCTTCATCGAAGCAGACCGCGACTTTGCCGCACTTACCGGAGGCCATCAGCGCATAAGCGTCGCCGGCCCGGTCGAGCGGGAAGCGGTGAGTCACCAAGTCCGCGGGATGGAGGTTCCACGCTACCAGCCGCTCCACCAGTTCCTCCATCAGCCAGGTGGAGGTAACCCAGGAACCGTAAATGGTCTTCTGATCGTGGATGATATCGGGCGACGGATTGAATTCCACTCGTCCACCTTCTCCGAGAAAGACGATGCGGCCCCACTTACGGGTGGCTCGAATGGCGGTGGCGCGGGCGGTTTCGTTGGCGGAGCAATCGACCGCGCGTTCCACTCCCCAGCCGCCGGTGAGCCGGCGGACCTGGGACACGTTATCCGGCCCGCTAGGCAGGACTTCGTCGCACACGCCGAGAGCGAGCGCCAGCTTGATTCGCTCTTCCACTACGTCGATACCGACAATCTTCCTCGCGCCGAGTTTGCGGCACAGAGCCCCGGTAGCTAGGCCCACCGGTCCCAGCCCGGTGATCAGCACGGCGTCGTCGCCGCTGATTCCGATCTTTTGCAGGCCTTCATAGACCGTGCCGAAGCCGCAAGCTACCTGCGCGCCGTCCGAGTAAGTCAGCTCATTGGGGAGGGCGATCAAGTCCTTCTCTTCCACGAGTAAGTAATCCGCCATGCCGCCGTCGCGCTGCCATCCGTAGGCCCGCCGGTATTTTTCGCTGGTACAGGAGATCATGTAGCCGCGGCGGCAATCGTTGCACAAGCCGCAACCGGAGATATGGTAGACGATGACCCGGTCGCCGGGGCCGAAACGCCGACAGCCCGGCCCGCTCTTCACAATCTGGCCGGCGGGTTCGTGGCCTGCCACCACCCCCTGATATCCCTCGGGGCCCTTGCCCAAATGCTCATGATAGATGCATCGGATATCGGAGCCGCAAATGGTGCACGACTTCATGCGCAGCAGCGCTTCGCCGTGTCCCGGCTCCGGGAGGGGAAGCTCGCGCAGTTCGACGGTGCTGTTGCCCGGTAAGTAAGCGCCTTTCATCATGACTTGATCTCTCCATCCAGGTCCCAGAGGTCTTCCCATGCCTGGTTCTCTTTCCACAGAAATACTTGTCCCTTGATAAGCCGGCAGTTCCTATCGATGCCGGCGATGGCCCGCATCTCCGCCGCGGTGAGAGGTTCCGTCACCGTGCCTTGCAGATTGGCCAGGTAGTTGCGGCGCTTGGTCGAGAGTGGGATGGGCGTCTGCCCGCGCTCGACGGCCCATTTTACGCACACCACCGCCGGATGGACGCCCAGTCTTTCAGCGATGGCGCCGATCACTGGGTCTTCGATATCCACTGTGTCATCGGGGGTGCGATCGCGCGGGGGACGGTTCGGCGAGCCTATGGGACAATACCCGATCGGCTCCATTCCGTTGGCGCGGACAAAATCGAACAGCTCCGGTTGTTGAAAGTGCGGATGCAACTCCATCTCGTTCACCGCCGGCTTGATGGATGCATCCCGCAATAGAAGCCTCAACTTCGGGATGGTCATATTCGACGTCCCGATGTGCCGCACTAATCCCATTCCCACCAGCCGTTCCATTTGCCGCCATGTTTTCATGAAAGACTCGTGAATGTAAGGTCTGGCGTCGGGGCTGCGCGATTCCACGCTGCAACCCGGCGGATGGAAGTTCGGAAACGGCCAATGGACCAGGTACATGTCGAGGGTATCGAGGCGCAAGTCGGCCAGCGACTTCCGGCAGGAGGCGATCACGTCGTCCGGCTCGTGCTTATCGTTCCATAGCTTCGAGGTAATCCAGAGTTCCTCCCGCCGAAGGCCGTGGGCGAAAACTTCCTGAAGCGCCGCGCCAATGCGGTCCTCATTGCCATAGACGGAGGCGCAATCCAAATGGCGATATCCCACCTGGATGGCGCCCTTCACGGCGGCGGCCATGTCATCCGCGGAGATGTGGTCGGAACCGAAGGTCCCCAAGCCGATGGCCGGCATACGGGCGCCGGTATAGAGGGTCCGTTGCGGGACCAGGGCCGGGTCCACGGCGTCGCGATTCATTCCAGTGTCCTCATGGCATAGGCACTTGCAACCGCTCCCTGACGGGGCGCCCTCTGGGCCCGGCTCGATACAACTCTGGCGAGCCGCGACCGTCAGGGAGCGGTCATAGCGATTATCAGGATTACGCGCCAGCTATCTTCAGTGCGACTGCATGGTCGCTGGGCTTCTGCTCCGGTAACTGCACTGTCAGCCCCTTTTCATCCTGGGTCCACTTTACCTTGCCTTTGAAGCCCAGTAACTCGACGTTCTTCACCTTGAACTGGGCCACGCTGCTGTTAGTGGCCAGCGGCTTGATGACGGCCTGCTTATCGGGCCAGCCCATCACGAATGCGTACAAGTCGGCGCCCTTGGTGGTGAAACGGATTTCCTCGGCGGTGAAGTCTTTCCGGTTTTGTTCGTTGAAGCCGCCGCCACGCCCGCCCGTTGCGGGAGCCGACGCCACCGGGCCATCCCCGTAAATCTTCCACGGCCGCGTGCTGTAAATACCTTCGCTATTGACCGCCATCCACTTAGTGATCTCATCCAGGATCTTCAACTCCTGGTCGTCCAGGGCGCCGCTGTTGGGCAGGGGGAAGTTGAGCATCAGGTTGCCATTGCGGCTGACGATATCCACGAGCATGTCGATGACCCTTTTGGGGGTCTTGTATTTGGCCTCCTTGTCATAGTGCCAGTTGCCGATGCAGGTATCGGTCTGCCATGGGTTGGCGGGGATCCCTCCCGCCACGCCGCGCTCCAGGTCCAGAATGCAGGTCCCGGTCTGGCAATCCTGCGGCGTCTTGCTGGTATAGACAGCCTCGACCTTTCCGCCGTGCCGCTTGGCGTTGGTGTTATACAGATGCGCCACCAGGGCGAGCCCATATTCCTCGAAGGGAATCCCGCCGTCGGTGTAGAGCAGGTCGGGATGGTAGTCGTCGACCAGTTGCTTGATCCGTTTGAAATAGAGCTGCTTCCACGAATCGGGCGCATTGCGGCTCATGGCCTGCGCGGCGGCATAGTTGTAGTCCTTCGGCAGAGGGTGGTAGAGGTCGGAGTTGGCGGGATCGGTTCCGTCGTAGGGCGCGCCGGCGTAGGGGCCGGTCTTATCGCTCATGTGAGAGGTGGCGAACCAGTTATAGCTGTTGGACAGGTGCTCGCTCACGGCGAACCGCAGCCCGTGCTTCGCCGCCGCCGCTCTCCAGAGCCCGACGATGTCTTTCTTCGGCCCGGAGGCCGTGGCGTTCCAGCGCGGCTGATAGGTGGATTTCCATAGGTCGAAGTTGTCGTGGTGTACGCCCATACTGCAAAAGTACTTTGCGCCGGCCTTCTTATACATCTGCATCAGATGTTCGGGATCGAACTTAGCGGCCTTCCAGGTGGCAATGACGTCCTTGAAGCCGAACTTAGAGGGGTGACCATAGGTCTTGACGTGATACTCGTACTGCCGGCTTCCCTGCATATACATGTTGCGCGCGTACCAATCGCCGTACTCGGCCGCGGATTGCGGTCCCCAATGGGACCAGATGGCGAACTTGGCGTCGCGAAACCAGTCTGGAACCCGGTAATCCTTGAGCGATTCGCGCGCGCCCTTGAACGGGCCGGCGGCTATCTCGGGCGCCTCGCCCGCAGCGCGGGCGAGCTTCCAGGCGGGAACGCTTCCCGCCAGCATCGTAAGCGCAGATCGTCTGGTTATCATGAACGTACTCCTGGAATTCGAAGTCCCCCCGCGCGGTTGGCAGGCGAAAGCGCCTGCCCCACAATCCCGGAGAACCGCCGCCAAATGTAAAAACTCCGGGGGCCGGGCGTGCCCGGCCCCTACGTCGCCAAGCTGCCGGGCTCGCGGGCAATCGTCCGGGTTAGTGGCGCGATGCGCTGCCTGGCGGCTATTCGTAGCGATAGACCGTCACACGCATGAGGCTGTTGGCGCGCAGCGTAAGGAGCTCGCCCTGGCCGGTGTCGTCCCCAGCCAACTGCTGGACTACCACCCACTTGCCATCGACGAACTTGCCTACCTGAACGTCCCCCAGTCCAACGATTGGCGGGCCGGGCGTATTGGGCGTGAAGCTGACCCGGGTATTGCCGTTGCCGCCGCTCATGTAAAACTCGTTGGGGCCGGCGGCAATCAGGATGGAAATGCCCGGACTGCCGGTCTGTGGCTGGCCTGCCGGGCCGCCGCGGCCACCGCGACCGCCTGCCGGCGGCTGGTCCGCCGCGCCGCGTCCACCCGGCGCTGGAGCCGGCTGGTCGGCCGCGCCGCGGCCGCCGCGTCCACCGCGTCCACCCTGCGCTGGCGGGGCAACATCGATAACCTGGCCCTGAGAGCGTCCACCCTGCGCCGGCTGGCCCCCGACTGTCACTGCGGGCGTGGGTTCCGGAGCGATGGGGATGCGGCCCATGCCCATGGCCGTCAGGGTCAGCGTATAGTCGCCCAGGCTCACCTTCTGCGGCGGATCGCCCTGATTCAAACGAACGGCGGCCATCCTGTTCTTGCCCTGCTGGGCCGCAATTACCGAAGACATACTGGTTATCAGCTTGTAGGTGGCGGCCAGCGGAGTATCCGGGCCCACGCTTCTTTCAATGCCGAATGGCGAGTACCCTATGGCGTTCCACTTGACGAACGCGTTGACCACGTTGACCGGATTGGCCGACGTTTCGGGGATGAACAGCGGGTTGCCGTTGCGCGTAAACCTGCCGCAGACTTCGTCGAAATACTCGAGGTACAGGTCCGGCGCGAGGATATCGATGGCCGGCGCGCCGGCGCGCCAGATGTCGTGAACCTGCGGCAGCGGACCGCCGCTCGGATACGTTCCCGGCCACGCCATGTTGGGCTGCTGGAGCCAGCCATTCACGTACATGGGAATGGGATACTCCGCCTTGCCCTCCGCCACCACCTTGTTGACATAGCGCGCGTAGTTCCACGCCATGAAGATCTCATCCACCGGCCAGTGCAGTTGCCGCCAGGCGGTATCGTGCTCTTCCCGGCTCATGGGGGGGCTGGAGGTCTGGACCGGCATATCCACGCTATCGGGCTTGCCCGGACCGAAGACCTCTTCCCAGGTTCCGGAAGTCTTGTCGCCCTGCGCGGCCATCACCTGGCGCAGCTCCGGCGCGAGGGTGTCCTTGTGCTTCAGGAGGTAGTCCATCAGTTCCTTCGGCACCGGTCCGGCGAAGGCTTTATTGGCGGCGGGCGAGCGGTCTCGCGAGTCGCGCAGCACGCCCACTTCGTTCTCCACCTGGATCATGAGAACCGTGTGCTGCTGGCCGTCCACCAGCTTGATATGCCCCATGAACGCGCGGAAGGCGCGGGCATCCGCGTCGCGCGAGGCGTCGCCGAAGGTGCTGAGCAGCTCGATGTGCCTGCCGCCCTTGACCTCGATCCGCGGGAACCGTTTGTAATCCTGCTTGACCCAGACCGGAGGGTAGCTCGAGGTGCCGTTCTTCCAACTGGCGAACCACAGAAAGACGAGCTTCAAATGGTTTTCCCGGGCTTGCCGAATGAGGCCGTCCACCACGGCGAACTCGTACTTGCCTTCGGTGGGCTCGACTTGCGCCCACGATACGCCGGCCAGCACGCAATTCAAGTTGCCCGAAACCAGTCTCGGCCAGACATCCTTCATGTTCTCCAGGCTGGTGGCTGTATTGTTTCCCATCTCTCCGGTGACCGCCAGAAACGGCTTGCCATCCACGATCAACTGGGTGGCGGAGCCCTGTTTGCGGAGGTGCGGGATGCCCGAGGCGGTCTGACCGTAACACGGGACCGCGATCGACGCCGCGAAACACGCAAGCGCGAAAAAGAGCGGAGTTCTCACTTTCATGGTTGTTCTCCTGTCACCGGCGCGCCCCGCCGGGTGGCTTGGCTGTGAACCGATTACGATAACCCCGATCGGCGTCCGGCGCCACGGATGCCAAGACCGGCCAGTATAGCGGATTTCGCCGACCCTTGCGATAACAGAGCCGCGACATGCGCGACATAACCGAGCCGCGACCGTGAGAAGCCGTGAATCATTGGTTGGCAGGCGGAAGCGCCTGCCCCACAAGGATGGAGGTCCTTCGATAGCATTGTGGGACAGACGCTTTCGTCTGTCAATCCGGAGGCCCACCCGATTATTTCACACCTTCTGAGGAAGCGGTCGCCCGACAGGCCCTAAGTGAATGTGCGCCGGCCGCGCCCGCACTGACCACGCGAAAGGGAATAAGATCAGGAGCTTGGAGAGGAGTTCCATGAACATTTGGCGTTTTCACCTGCGGCGGTGGGGCAAAGCGCTCACGGCCATCTCGGTTGCGATCTTGGGAGCGCTGGTGCTCCGCGCGCAGACCGACCTGACGGGTTATTGGGCCTTTCGCGTCAAGGACGGAGGGGTGAACTTCCTCCAGTTGCAGCAGACCGGCGACGCCATCGCGAGCGTGGCGCCGGCGGGCCGGGGCGGAGCGCCGGGCCGTGGAGGATCGGTGGCCGGAACGCTGAAAGACGGCAAGCTGCATCTGGTCTCGACGTTCAACATGCCCGCCGCGGGCGCGGGACGAGGCGCGGCGCCAGGCCGTGGCGGAGCTCCGGGCCAGACGCGTGAGACGGTCTACGACGGCGTGGTGGAAAACGCCAACCGGATCGCGGTCACCATGACTACCACCGGCCGCGACCCGTTGAAAGGAACCTTCGAGCGGGTGACGCGCGAAGAGGCCTACCCCACCCGCATCCCGCCGCCCGATTTGCGGGATGTGCCGGACAACGGCCTGGCCCGCACGCCACCCATGGGCTGGAACAGTTGGAACAAGTTCCAGGATGTGTTCGACGACGCCACGGTGCGGGGGATGGCCGATGCCATGGTATCGAGCGGCATGGCTAAAGCCGGCTACACGTACATCGTGGTGGACGAGGGCTGGACCAGCGGGCGCGACGCCAACGGCAAAATCGTGGGCAACGGAAAGTTCCCCAACATGAAAGCGCTGGCGGATTACGTTCACTCGAAGGGTCTGAAAATCGGGACGTACTCTTCGCCCGGACCGCAATCGTGCAGCGGAAAGATGGGAGGCGGATACCAAGGCAGCTTCGGGCACGAACTGGAGGATGCGCTGACCTTCGCCGAGTGGGGTTACGACTACCTGAAGTACGACTGGTGCAGCGCCGGCGGCGTTTATTCGAATACCAAGGAGGACAACCAGGGCGCTTATCAGAAAATGGGCGAGGCGCTGCTGAAGACCGGACGCCCGATGGTCTACAGCCTATGCCAGTACGGGTCCTACGACGTGTGGAAGTGGGGAGCCAAAACGGGCGGCAATCTCTGGCGCACCACGGGCGACATCGCCGACCGCTGGGATTCCATGGAGCGCATCGGGTTCGCTCAGATCGATATCGCCAAGTACAACCAGGTGGGGCACTGGAACGACCCGGATATGCTCGAAGTGGGCAACGGCGGCATGACGGCCGACGAGTACCGGACGCACATGAGCCTTTGGTGCCTGCTGGCCGCGCCGCTGATGTCCGGCAACGATTTGCGGACCATGACGGAGGAAACCAAATCCATCCTCATGAATACGGACGTGATCGCCATCGACCAGGACCGCGAGTTCAAACCGGTGTACCGGCTCTCCCAGGAGGGAAAGTCCGAGGTGCTGGTGCGGCCGCTGAGCGGCAACGCCTCCGCCGTGGGCCTTTTCAATCGCGGGGACGCCCCGGCCGAGATCGGCTTCCGCTGGGACGCCCTGAAATTCGATACGGGGCTGTACGGTTTCCGCCGTTTGCAGGCGCAGGACCTGTGGAAGCACGAAGCCGTTGCGACGACGGGCGACGATTACAAAGCCACCGTGCCGCGCCACGGCGTGGTGATGCTGCGGGTATCGGTGGGCGGCGGGCGCGGCTTCTGAACCGAGCCGCGAGGCGCGGCAGTGCGTGAAGAAGTTCCGGCTCCGCCGTGTCAGGGAGCGGTCTGATTTATCCCCACCCGGCCAGGGCTGCGTCGATCAGGGGCAGGAAGCGGGGCAGAAGGACGGCGGCCAGAGCCAGCACGGCGGCCCAGCCGATCAAATCGAGAATCTCGGGCAGCGGGGAGGGCCTCCGCAAGGGGAGCTCGCGGGCCACGCGGGCGCGCACGGCGGCAGCCATGCCGGGCGGCGCCGCGACGCCCGCGAAGGCCGCTTCGAAGGCGGCATCCACATCGGCCAGAGCATCGAGCAGCGCGCGGCACTCGTCGCAGTGCGCGGCGTGGCCGCCGGGGCCTTCGCGCACCAAGTCTTCGAATTCCGGGCAGGCCATTACGTCCCTCCTTTCCGCACGCGCTCCCTGGCCAACTCCTCCGCCAGGCTCTTCCGAGCGCGAAACAGGTATGTCTTCACGGTCCCCACCGGCAGGCCCAGCATACACGCCACTTCGTCGTACGACTTTTCCTGCATATAGAATAGCGCCACCACCTGCCGGTACTTGGCCGGCAACCGGTCGAGCAGCGCGCCGGCGTCCGGAGACGCCGCGCTTGGCCACGCGGCCGCCGCGCGCCTTTCCACTTCGCGCAGCGGCGCCGGATCGTCGAGCGAAACAGCGTGGATGCCGCCACGGCCCCGCGCCGTCAGGCAGGCGTTCCGGGTGATCGAGTAAATCCAGGTGGAAAGCGAAGATTCGGCGCGGAAGCCGGGCAGCCCTTTCCACACGCGCAACAGCACGTCTTGCGTGGTTTCCTCGGCGGAGGCGCGGTCGGGCAGCATGGAATACGCCAGGCGGAAGATCTTGTCCTGGAATTCGCGGACGATCCGCTCGAACTCTTCCGCCATAGCCTATTTAGACCATACCCGGAAGCGCCAATGTTTCGAAACATTGGCCGCGCCGGGCTGGTCTCAATCGGCAAGGAGAAACGGACCATGTTGGTGATACTATTCGGGACCTTTCTGATTGTCGTGCTGATCCTGGGAATGTCGTGCCTGCTAAACGGCCAGCATTAGCCTGTTCAGACCACGCCCGGAGGCGTTGATGTTTCGAAACATTCGCCCCGGAAAGCTGGTCTCAATTAACAAGGAGAAACGAACGATGGTTGCGATACTCGCTTTGGTCTTCTCGGTTTTCGGCTTGGTCCTGGCGGGGTTGCTCCTGCGAAACCGCCAGCACTACTTGCTGCACCGGGAGCGCATGGCGGCGCTCGAAAAGGGAGTTGCCATCCCGCTGGGGCCGGAACCCGCCCCGTGGTCGCCCCGCACCTACCTGCTGCGGGGCTTGATTTGGAGCTTCAGCGGCATGGCCCTGATCGTCTTTCTGCTCGGTGTTGCGTGGTCGACGCAGCGGCCGACGTCGGCCGTAGATGTATTGTACCGGACCAGATCTCTCAGCCGGAATCTCGACATCCCCCTCGACCAAGCGAGGCGGATCGTCGAAAAGGACCAGATCGAGCCGGGCATGCCGGTGGGCGTCGCCTTTCTGGGTGTGGTTCCGCTGGCCGTCGGCCTGGCCTACCTGGTGTTCTATTTCACCGACGACTCGCGGAAACGGCTGGCGGCCGAAGGGCCCTCCGAATCGATCGCGCCGCGAGGCTGAAGAAGGTGGGACAGGCCATCGCCTTTGGTGGCCTGTCATGCTTCGCCAACCACGACAGACGACAAAAACGGATCGTCCCACAGCCTCACCAGGAGATCCTCTCGCCGCCGCCAAGGGGCATGTTCAGGATTTCGGAGCCGCCGCGGTCGAACTCGACAGGCGTTGGCTTGCCGCCGTAGAGCCTGTAGACCGCCAGGCTGGGCAGCGCTCGTTTGACGTCCTTTTCGCCGACAGCCTGGATTGCGCCGGTCACACTCACCCCCAAGGGCAGCGTCACCTCGGCGCCGTTGACAGTGACCACCAGGAACGGGTTGACGGCGGCCCGCCGCGGAATCGTGATGCACAGGGCGGCGGGGTCCCGGCACAATTCCGGCTGGGCGTCGATGGCCTTGGTCTGGCGCTCCAGCTCCGCGCGCGTGGCGCCCGCGATCACCATCTCGGTGGTGGCGTTGCCTTTCAGGTCGGCCTTGTAGAACAGGCGGTAGTAGGCGGCCGCGGCGGGAAACCGGAGGTAATCGGCGAGGGGCGCGACGCCCCGTTCCACATTGCCCAGAAAGTTCCTTTCCGCGGTCAGGGGCCGTATGTCGAACCCGGCCGACTCCGTTTTGGGAACCACGGCGAACCACGCGGTTTCGACGCCGAGCATGTTGGGCGTGGTTGTCACGTCCACGTCGATGACGTTGCCGCTGCCCGAGACGCTCACTGTCTCCACCGTGGGCGCATCGGGCGCGGCCCCTGCACGCATGATCGGGGTGATGGTTTGGAGCCGGTTTTCGGGGCCGATGTCCAGGTAGTGGGAGCCGCTGTTGTGCAGCAGGCGGTAGGCGTCGCCAGGGGCCAGGGGGAGCGCTTCGACGATGGCGGCGGCGAGCCGCAGGCCCGCGCCGGGCGCCACGCAGCCCTGCGCTTCCGCTTCGGCCGTCCATCGCCAGAGCCATCCCCATGGCTGGGCCTTCAGGGCATCGCGGCGGACGGTCACGCGGAGCCGTTTGCCGCGACGGACGGCTTGGACGGCGTCGCCCGCGCCGGCGCAGGTCCCACGGCCCGCGCCAACTTGGGAGGTGAAGGTGCGCTGGGGCAGCTCCGCCTTTTCGATCCCCGGTGGAATCAGGATGCTGCCCGTGCTCCCCTTCACCAGAAGGTAGGAGCGGCGCGAGACGGCGCATCCCGAAGCCAACAAAAGAAGCAGCGCGAGTAAGAACGCCAGGCGGCGCGACATGCTAAAAAGCTAGCACAAACAGGGCCACGGCGGCGTTTTCCCCGTGGCTCTTCGGCGGGCCCGCTTGACAGGAAGTCCCATAGGAGCTTATGCTTATAAGCAGTTAGATGCTTATGATGAAAGATGCGACTCGCGAGCCGGAGACCACCCGTCTGACCATCACCTGGTCCAAAGAGGCCGATCATGCCTTGCGCTCCTTTTTGGGCGCGCAGGGCATGAAGAAAGGCGATCTCTCGAAATTCATCGAGGATTCCGTCCGCTGGCGTATCTTTCATCAGACCGTCGGCGAAGCGCGCCAGGCTTTCGCCGATCTTTCCCCGGGCGAGCTCCAGAGGATGATTGACGAGGCCGTCGAAGAGGTCCGCGCCAAACGCTACCGGGAGCGCGCGCAACGGCCCTGATGCGCATCATCCTGGACACCAACATCCTGATCTCCGCCCTTCTCTCTCCCCTGGGCGCTCCGGCCAAGCTTCTCGACGCTTGGGAGCGGAAGAGGTTCACACTCGTCGCTTCCGGCGCTCTCATAGCCGAACTGCGCGAGGTCGCCGGCCGGCCCTTCTTCCGGGCGAGGCTACGCGCCAGCGCGGCCGAGTTGCTGGCGGCGGGCCTTCGGGACTTCTCTTTTTACTGCCGCGACCTGCCATCCGGCCCGATCGAGCCGGACCCCAAGGACAGTTACTTGCTGGCGATGGCTGAAGCTGCCCAGGCGCAGTTCCTGGTGACCGGCGACAAGGAGCTTCTCGCCCTGAAACATCACAAATCCACCCGGATCGTCACTCCCGCCGCGATGATCGAAATCCTGAAGGAGAGTGAAAAATAGCTCTTGACACGCGCCCCATCCAGTGCTATTTTTACAACATGCTGCTGCTTTTGCAGCATATGACGGAGATGGAGGCGAAGGGCAGCCGATGGGCCAGGACAAGCATCGCAACTTGAGCCGGAGAGAACGCCAGATCATGGACATTCTCTACCAGCGGGAGCGGGCCAGCGCCGCGGAGATCCACGCGGCGCTGCCCGACAGGCCCAGTTACTCGGCCGTGCGCGCCAAGCTGCGCGTGCTGGAGAACAAAGGTCACGTGCGGCACGAAGAGCAGGCCATGCGCTTTGTTTATGCGCCGACCGTGCCGCGAGGTTCCGCCAGCCGCTCGGCGCTTCGCCACCTGGTCTCCACGTTTTTCGAAGGTTCGTTCGGGCAGGCCATGGCCGCTATGCTCGATCTCTCCGCCGCGGACCTCTCGAAAGCGGACCTCGACCGCATTGCGGCCATGGTCGAACGAGCCAAGCAGGAAGGAGTGGAATCATGAGCTGGTTGGCATTTCTCGAACAGAACGCTTTACGCGGCACTATTGTCCTGACGGCGGCTTTCGCCGCGGCCACCGCTTTGCGCCATGCATCCGCCGCGCTTCGGGCGCTGGTCTGGACCTCCGCCTGCGCGGCGCTATCGGCATTGCCGGTGGCGCTGCTGGTGGTCCCCAAGTGGAGTCCGCTGCCGGCGCAGGTTGCGGCGCGGCCGGCCGCTGAAGGGCAGCACGCGCTTGCGCAGGTGGACAGCGGCGGCGATGCCTGGCAAGTCCCCATTGCCGCGCCTGTTTCGCGCGAGCCCCGTTTCGACTGGCTGGCCAGGCTCTGGGTTCTCGGTTGCGCGGCCGCCGCGGCGTGGTTTCTGCTGTGCTTCGCGCGGGCATCCCGGATGGTCCACCGCGCCTGCCCGGCCAGCTACGCGCGGGTGGCGCTCGAGGATGCCATGGCCGCTTTGGGCATCCGGCGGCCCGCCCGCGTGCTCGAAGCCAGCGCGGCGCCAATGCCGCTGGCCTGGGGCGTGCTGAACCCGGTGGCGATTCTGCCAACCGGCGCACAGGAATGGCCCGATGAGCGCCTGCGGGCCGTGCTTCTGCACGAGCTGGTCCACGCGCAGCGGTTCGACCTGGCCGCGCAAGCCGTCGCCCAGGCCGCGTGCTGCCTTTTTTGGTTCCATCCCTTGGCCTGGCTGGCGGCCCGGCAGTTCCGGAAGGAGCGCGAGCACGCCTGCGACGACGCCGTGCTGAGCCACATGGCCGGGCCCGACTACGCCGGCCATCTGATGGAGTTGGCGCGCGGCATGGCCCTGCGGCGACCGCGCTGGGCCGGCGCGCCGGCCATGGCGCAGGCGTCGCACCTGGAATCGCGCGTGCGGGCAGTGCTCGACAGCCATCGCGACCGCCGCCCGCTGACCCGCGGCGCGGCCCTGGCGGCGGCAGCCCTGGTCTGCGCGGTCCTGCTGCCCGCGGCCGCCATCAGCGCCCGAGCGAAAGCCATTCCCGCGGAATCTCCGACCGCGGTGGCATCGCCGGTGGCGCTACCGGCGCCAGTCGCCGAAGCGGCGCCGGAACCTGTGGCCGCCGTCAGCGCCACGGAGACCTTCGCCCCCGAGCCGGAACCCGCTCCGGCCGCGGCGCCTCAATCCGCCAGCGGCGTGCTGTACGGCGTGGTGCGCGACCCGAGTTTAGCCGTCGTGCCGAACTGCCGGATCTCCGCCAAGAACCTGGACAGTTCCGGCACCGAGGTCGCCGTCACCAATGCTGCCGGCGAATACCGCATTCCCGGTCTTCCGCCGGGCCGCTACGCGCTCGAATTCCAGGCGGCCGGCTTCTCGATCGCCAGGAAAGAGGTCGTAGTCGCCGCCGGCTCTGCCACCCAAGCCGGGGCCAATCTGGAGATTGGGCACGGTGCCGAAGCGATCACCGTCACGGCGCCCAGGCCCGGTGCAGTGGCGCCTGAGGCAGCGGGCGCTGGACCCCAGAGCATCCGAGTGGGAGGCAATGTCCAGCAGTTCATGATCCTACGCAAGGCGCCGCCGGTGTACCCGGAGGACTTGAGGCTGGCCGGGATCGAGGGGAGGGTCGTAGTGCGCGCCATCATCTCCAAGGATGGCGACGTACTGAGCCCCCAATCCGCCAGCGCCGACGTACATCCCAGGCTGGTGGAAGCCGCCATCAACGCCGTCCGCCAGTGGAAATACCGTCCCACTCTGCTCAACGGCCAGCCCATAGAAACGCCCACGGAAATCGTGATTGTCTTCAGCCTGGAGTGAAATCGGGTGGCGCATTCCCTTACCGGGCCGCGATCCTGCCGTTGGGCAGCAGTTTGAGATTGCGGTCGCGCCAGTGGACCGTGTTGCCGGTGGCGCCGGCGATCCACACGGCGAAGCCGAACAGGTCGCGCAGGGGCATCAGCCAGAAGCCGGTCCGGTAGCGGTCCTGGAGCACGGCCCCGGCCAATGCGCCGGCCGTCAGGCGCAGGGCGAGAGCCGCGGCGGCGCACCACCACTGGCCCGCGGCGCAGGCCACCGCCGCCCACACCGTGGCGTGCGTGACCGCGTAACCGAAGTAGCCGCCGGGGCGCGACACTCTGATGGTGCGGGCCCAGCGCACCTGGTGGCGCCAGGTTTGCCGCCAGGATTCCGCACCAAGGTCGGTTTCCACCACCACCGGAGCGAAGACGATGCGCCCTCCGGCGGCGCTGATGCGGCGGCCCAGTTGATAATCGTCGGCCAGGAAGTCCGCAATGGCTTCGAAGCCGCCCACCGCCCGCAGCGTCTCGGCGCGAAAGACCATGGTCGAGCCGAGGGCGAACTCGGCCTGTCCCAGCAAGCGCGCCACCAGCACGCTGGGGGTAAATTCGGTGGCAATGCCGAGCGCTTCGCAGCGGGAGGCCCAGGAATCCGCCCGCGCCCGGTACAGGCAGGTGACCAGCCCCACGGCCGGGTGGGCCAGCGGAGCGGTGACCGCGCGCAGGTACCCCGGCTCGACTTGGATATCGCTATCGTTCACCAGCAGCAGCGGATGGCGCGCGCGCCTGGCCAGCTCGGCCAGAACGCCGACCTTGGCATTGGGCGCCTGGGAGGAGACCACCGCGATCTCGATATGGATGGATGGAAACTCGCGCTGGAGGCGCGCGAGGTCTTCGAGCGCCGGGTCGTCCGGGTCGCCGACTCCGAATAGGATCTCAAACTCCGGATAATCCTGCCGCGCGTGCGAACGGATGGCGTCGTAAAAGCGGGGATCGCGTCCGTGCACGGCCTTGAGAATGGAGACCGGGACAGGCGCGGACGCCGCCTCGCTCGGGGTTCCAGCGGATAATTTGGGCTGGTCATGAAATAACCGGCGCAACCGCTCCCTGACGGTCGCGGCTCGCCAGACTCTTGATGAGCCGCGACCGTCAGGGAGCGGTCCGGCGCAGTGGACACGCTGCTTCGCGACAGGCCTTCCGCGCCAGCGCAGGGCGGCCACGATGGCCAGCAGGTAGTACGCCGCGGCCGCCACGGCGGGCGCGGCCGCCAGCCAGCTCACAGCGAGATCAACGCCACGCCGCAGATAACCAGCGACGCGCCGGCCCAACGGAGCCAGTTGACGCGTTCCTTCAATACGTAGCGGGAGAGCGCCGTCTCCAGTACGTAAGTGATGGCGGTGGCCGGCACGGCGAAGCTGAGCTCGGAGACCGAGAGCAGCCCCATGAACGCGAAGAAGGAGACGGCCATGGCGGCCACCGCTCCGATCACGAAGCGGTTGCGCGCCAGCGCCGCCAGCACGCGCCCGATGGCTCCGGGGCGAAAGTCGCGAATCTCGCCCTGCCGCCGCATGCCCATGGCCTGCAACACGTCGGCGGCGGCGGTGGCGGAGACGATAATCGCGATGGTTACCCACTTCATGGGCCCACCTCCGCCTCTTCACGCGCCTTTCGGTAGGTTTGCGGCGCGGTGGCCGCGCTGACCAGCGCCGCGCCCGCCACAATCAGGGCGATGCCGGCCCAGCGCCGGGTGGTGATGGTCTCGCGCAGATACAGGCGTCCGGCCAGCGCCACGAGCACGTATTCCACGGCCGTCACGGGAAGCACGTAGCTCAGGTCCGCCCAGCTCAGCAGGGCCATGCGCAGGAGCATCCAGACGATGAGCAGCAGCACGCCCAGGGCGAGCCAGGGCCGGAACAGGGCGGTGATGTAATCGAGTGGAAAAGCCAGCTCCGAGGGCATGCCGCGCTTCATGCAGAAGTTGCCGGCCACGTGGCTCGCAATCACCAGCGGGAGACACAGCCAAGTCTTGACCCGCAGCCTCGCGATTTCGCCACTCATGCGGCCGTCAATCCCCGGAACCGGCGGGCGCCGGAGCCGGTTTGGCCGCTCTCTGGTCGGCCACGAATTTCTTTCGCTTGGCCCGCAGCGCCATGTATTCGCGCGCTTCCTTGGCCAGCCGCCGGCGCTCGTCGTGGTTGAAAATCGCCTTGCGGACAATGCGCCAAATCACCCGCGGGCGGAAAAAGTACTCGCCGTAGAATCGCTCCACCCAATCCACCAACTCCGCCCGGTCCAACCCCGGGTAGATGATATTGGGAAGCTGGTGCCCGGTCTCGTCCGTCATGGAGTCGATGGTAATCAGGTTGTTTTTCCTGACGTAGTCGTAAAACTCGGTGCCGGGGTAGGGGTGGGCGATCGACACCTGAATCGTCTCGGTATCCAGCCGCTTGGCGAAATCCACCGTGCGGCGTATGCTTTCGCGCGTCTCGCCGGGCAGCCCGATGATGAAATCCCCGTGCACCAGCAGGCCCAGCTTCTTGCAGTTGGCCGTGAAGCGCTGGGCCATCTCCACGGTGGCGCCCTTCTTGATGTTCTTCAGGATCTGCGGGTCGCCCGATTCGTAGCCCACGATCAGCAGCCGGCAGCCGGCTTCCTTCATGGCCTTCAAAGTGTCGTAGTCCGTGGTGACGCGCGAGGTGCACGACCAGGTGAATTTCAGCGGCTGCAGTTTCCGGCACAGATCGATGGTGCGTTCCTTGCGGTAATTGAAGGTATCGTCGTCGAAGAAGATTTCCTTGATGTTGGGAAACTGCTCCAGCGCATGGCGGCATTCGTTGGCCACGTCTTGGGAGGAGCGCAGCCGCCAGCGGTGGCCCGAGTTGGTCTGCGGCCACAGGCAGAAGGTGCACAGCGCCGGGCAGCCGCGCGAGGTGTAGAAGGCGATGAACGGATTCAGCAGAAACGGAACGTTGTAGCGCGTGATGTCCAGGTCGCGCTTATACACTTTGGTCACCCAGGGCAGCGCGTCCAGATCCTCGATGGCCGGCCCCTCGGGGTTATGAACCACCCGCCCGTTCTTGCGGAAGCTCACGCCGGGCAACTCCTCGAGCGGCTTCCCGCGGGCGTAATCGGCGATCTGATAATCGAACTCGCGCCGCACCAGAAAATCGACGGCCTTGTTCTCGAGCAGCGTTTTTTCCGGCTCGATGGTTACCGGCGGCCCGACGAACGCCACTCGCAGCTTGGGGTTGGCGTCTTTCATCATGGCCGCCATCTTCATGTCCACGTGAAAGCCGGGGGTGGAGGTGTAGAGCACCAGAAGCTCGAACTGGCGGGCCATTTCCACGGTCTGTGGAATGGAGATGCGGTGGGGCGGAGCGTCCACCACTTTGCTGTCGGGCAACATGCCGGCGGGATAACAGAGCCACACCGGGTACCAGTAAGACTCGATTTCGCGCGATGCCGGCCAGCGCGAGCTGGCCCCCCCGTCAAAATTCTCGAACGACGGTGGATTTAGAAAGAGCGTTCTCATCGATTCTCCCGCGGTCCGGGCCGGGCATGCCCGGCCCCTACATCGCGCGCCTGGCATGCCCCGGCCCGGAGCGCGGGAACAAATCAGACGGCCCCGCCCTAGTCTCCCTGTCTCACGCCGCCGTCGATGGAAAAATTGGTGAAGTCGATGGTCAACTCCGCTTTCCCGACCAGCCGGGTCTCCACCACGCTCTCCACCCGGCGGGGCACCGCGATCCCATCCTGTATCTCATAATTGCGGACGAACTCGACGCGCTTCAGGAATATCGACGGATTCTTCACCAGGCGCCCGGATTCCCGCACGCGAAGGTAGGTGGCGGCGTCAATCCAGACCTCGCCGTTGAACAGACCCTGGCGCTTGTGGCGCGGGGTCACCTGGAAGACGCGAACGTCGCGCCCGTTCCACACAGCTTTGCCCTTGTACTTGAACTTGTAGTTCTCGGGGGTCACCGCCATGGACGGCGCCTGCTCGGTCTGCGACTCCGCCTCGGCCGAAAGATAGCGCGCAATCACCTGGTTCTTGACCGTGCCGTCGCCTTCGAACCGCAGCTTCTCATAGGTGATGCGGCCGAGCGCCGAAATGCGCCGCAGGGCGTGCAGCTTGCCCTGCTTCTTCAGTTGGGGAAGGGCGGCGTCGATCTCCACGTCCATGGAGGCGCCCTTCAGCAACTCCTGCTGGACCCGCGCCGCGGCGCAGTAACTCTGCACTATGGCGTCCGGCCCTGAAATCACCGGGCCGCCCGCCATGCAAACACTGGCCGAGACAAGTAATAGGAGTACTTTGGTCTTCAATTAGCGACACCAATAACGAGAACGATATGCAGATGGTTTTAGTTTACCAATAGGAGACGGCCACCGGCAATCCGGGGTTACCCAGGCAGGTTGAAAGCCTGGCCGGCCCCGGGGCTACAGCAGCACCGTGTCGATCCGTTCGTCGGCCCGGGCGGAAGCCGCCACGCCGGCCGATGCCGCCGCGGCCCGTTCCCCGTTTCGCAGGAATGCCATCAGCTCGTCCTCGGAGCCGTCGAAGAACCCATCCAGCAATTCCCGAATCGCGGTCCGCCGCATGGCGTCGCGCGATTCCGTCGGCGAGTACGCGAACGCCCGCCCCACCTTGCGGCGCCGCAGCTTGCCCTTGCGCACCAACCGCTCGAGCACGGTCATGATGGTGGTATACGCCAGCGGGCGCGTTTCGGTAACCACCTGTCGCACCTGCTTGACGTTGGCTTCCTCCAACGACCACAGGGTTCTCAGGCAGAGCAGCTCCAGGGGCGGAGGAATTTCGCGCGCGGCTTTCGGCATCAGGTTTCCTGTCTGGGTTGAAGCGCCTGTTTCAGTTTATCCGCAAATAGGGAATCGGGCTTGGGCGCGAGCGGCGGCTGCGCCGCGGGCGCGCTCTCCGTTTCGCCCGCCGGGCGGCGCGCTCCCGGGGCCCCCTCCGGCTCGTCTTTCAGGAACCGGTCCTTCTTCAAGGCGGTGCGTTCCAGCGCGGCGCTGAACGTAGTGAAGCAGCCTTCCACCTGCCGGTCATTATCGATCAGCGCGCGCATGCACTCCATCTTGGAATCCAGATCGTCCAGGTAATGCAGCAGCAGCGCTTCGGGGAACAGCGGGAGCTTGGGCGACCCGAACTCCAGGTGGCCGTGATGGCTCAGGATCATGTGTTCCACCAGCGTGCGCAACGGGGCCGGAAAATCGGGAAGTCCGTGCAGTTTGTCGCCCACCATGCCAAGCGCGATGGTGATGTGTCCCAGCAGTTGTCCCTGGCCGGAATAGGAAAAGCCCCGCTCGTAGTTCAGCTCGTAGATCTTGCCGATATCGTGCAGCACCACCCCCGTCAGCAGCAGGTCGGCATCCACATTCGGATAATGGGCGGCCGCCAGCCTGGCCAGCGCGCACACCGAAAGCACATGCTCGAGCAACCCGCCCAGAAATGCGTGGTGGATCTGCTTGGCGGCCGGCGCGCGGCGGAGCCGCGCCGCCACGTCCTGGTCGTCGAGCATGGCCTCCAACAAGCCCTTCAGGTGCGGATTGGTCAGGCCCGCCACAATTCCGCGCAGCTCCACCCACATTTCGTCCGGGTTGCGCCGGGAACACGGAAAGTAATCGGCGTAGTCGACCTCGCTGTCGTCCATCCTGCGCATTTTGTGGATGGTCAACTGCGGCCGGTTGTGGAATATCTGCACCAGTCCTTTGATCTTGACGAAATCGTCGCGCTCGAACAGGTCCACCGCCTCCGAGATGTTGTCCCACATTTTGGCGTCGAGCTCGCCCGTGCGGTCTCCGAGGACGAGCGAAAGATACAACTCGCCGCTCTTCTTCTGCCGGATCTCCTTGGAGTGAACCAGGAAGCTGGTGGTGACGAGCTGACTTGGCTCCAGCTCGTTTACATAGGGCGCCTTCATTTCTGAACCGGGGCCGCCGCGTCCGGCGGGTTTTGGGCCGGCGGAGCCGCCTGCCCCGGCTGCGCCGCCGCGCCGCCGGTGGGCGTCGGCGGGCCCACCCGGCCGTACGGGATGACCCCCAGGAAATGTTTCTTCCGGCGCGCGGCGGTTTCCTCCTTGGTGGTGGTCTGGGGCTTGATCTCCGCCACGTCGTGCCAGGAAGTGTCCTTCCCCGGCGCCGCCCCGCTGTCCACGTACCCTTCCTTGATTTCCAGATACGCGTCCAACCGCAGTTGGGTCAGGTATTCCCGCAGCTTCGGCTCTACCTTCGGCCCGGCCAGGAATTGCTGAATCTGCTCCTTCACTTCTTCAAAGGAAGCCTGCCCCGCCTCGTAGCGTTCCTCAATCTTCAGGATGAGGAACCCCGGCGGGGTCGCGATCTTGACCGGATCGCAGACGTAGCCCTTCTTCTGCACGAAAACCATGTCGGCGATCTCTTTGCGAAGGTCCGTCTTCTTGTAGCCGCCCGGCAGAAACCCTCCGTTCTTGGCGGTTTCCGTGTCGTCGGAATTGGCCTGGGCCAGCTCGGCGAATTTTTCTCCGGCGCGCGCCCGGCTCACCAGATCCTTGGCCCTCTTCTCCGCTTCCGCCAACTGCTGGGGCGTCTTTCCTTCGGTGGAAACCAGAATCTGGCTGAGATATACCTGCTCCTCGCGCACGAACTCGCTCTTGTGGTCGTCGTAGTACTTCCGCAGGTCGGCGTCCGGGATGATGACCCGCGAGGACACCTCCTGGCTGACAATCCGCTGCGCCAGAAATTCGTTCTTCTTGCGCTGCTTCAGCTCCTCGATCGTGACGCCCATGTTATCCTGCACCCACGCCGCCAGCTTGTCCGCGTCGGTTAGCCGGTGCTGCGTTTGTATCTGGGCCAGAAACCGGGCCACGTCCCCATCCACATTGATGTTGGGCGTATCCTTGGCCTTCTGCACCAGCAACAGTTCGTCGATTCTCTCGCGCAGCGCGTCCTGCTGCGCCGTTTTGAGGGTTTCCTGGAGTTTCGCGCCGGTAATTCCCGCCGCGCGCGCCTCCTTCTCAAAATCCCTGAGCGCTTCTTCGAGCTCGCCCCGGGTGACGATATCGCCGTTCACCTTCGCGGCGATCTCCTCCACCACGCGAATATTATCCGCGGCGGCCAGCGGGAGAGCGGCCGCCATGAGCACTACAAACCTGCGAAGCATAGCTATACCTATAGATTACCAAGTAGTTTACCAGCGTCGTTCGGCCTCCGGCATGGGCCGCGCGGCCACGGGTGGGCCGCTCCGGCCCGCCCGTGCCGGAACGGCGGAGGGCGCCATCAGGCCGGCGGCTCGTTTCTGGCCGGCGGCATGAAGCGCTTGATGAAATTGGTATCGAATCGGCCGGCTTCGAAATCGGGGTCGGCCAGGATGCGCTGGTGGAGGGGGATGGAGGTATGGATGCCCTCGACGATGAACATGCCCAGCGCGCGGCGCATGCGGGCGATGGCCTCGGGCCGGTCGTTGCCGTAGGCCACCAGCTTGGCCACCAGGGAATCGTAGTAGGGCGGGATCACGCAATCGGTGTACGCCCAGGTATCCACCCTCACGCCGATTCCGCCGGGAAGGTGAAAGCCGGTGATGCGCCCCGGCGAAGGCGCGAACGTCTCGGGGTTTTCGGCGTTCACGCGGCATTCTATGGCGTGGCCTCGCAGCGAGATGGGCCCGGGCAGAATTTCGGCCAGGGTTTCCCCCTGCGCGATGCGGATCTGGCTCTTGACGATATCGATGCCCGTCACGAATTCGGTGACCGGGTGCTCCACTTGCACGCGCGCATTCACCTCGATGAAATAGAGCCGGCCGGTCTCATCCATCACGAACTCGACCGTGCCGGCGTTGGTATAGCCGGAAGCCGCGATGGCTTTGCGCAGCACGGCGGAGATTTCCGCGCGCAGGCCGTCGGTGACGGCCGGGGAGGGCGATTCCTCAATCAGCTTCTGATGCCGGCGCTGGATGCTGCACTCGCGCTCGCCCAGGATTTCGACCGCGCCGTGCTCGTCGGCCAGCACCTGGAACTCGATATGGCGGGGCGCGGCGACGTATTTTTCCAGGTACACGTCGGCGGAACTGAAGGCCGAGCCGGCTTCCTGCCGCGCCTGGGCAAACAGAAAGGGGAGGTCGGAGGGCTGATGGACGATGCGCATACCGCGCCCGCCGCCGCCCGCCGAAGCCTTGAGGATCACGGGGTAGCCGATAGCCGCGGCCGTCTCGACGGCCTCCTCGGGGCTCTCGAGAACGCCCGTCGAGCCGGGGAGCACGGGCACGCCCATCTCCCGCATGAACGCGCGGGCGCGCTCCTTCACCCCCATCAGGCGGATAACGTCCGGGCGCGGGCCTATGAACTTGATGCCCGAGGTTTCACACACCTGGGCGAACGCCGCGTTCTCGCTGAGAAAGCCGTAGCCGGGGTGGATGGCGTCCACGTTGGTGATTTCCGCGGCGCTGATAATGGACGGCACGTCCAGATAGCTGCGCGCGCTTTTGGCGGGGCCGATGCAGATGGCCTGGTCGGCGAAGCGCACGTGCGAACTGTACCGGTCGGCTTCGGAATAGACGGCCACAGTCCGGATTCCCAACTCCCTGCAGGCGCCGATGACGCGAACGGCGATTTCACCCCGATTGGCGATGAGGATCTTCTTAAACCGTTCTGACGGCAAACAGAGCCTCCCCGTACTCCACCGGCTGGCCGTTCATGACGAGCTTGCTTTCCACCACCCCCGCGCACTCCGCCTCGATCTCGTTCATGAGCTTCATGGACTCGATGATGCAGAGCACCTTGCCGGGCTGGATGCGCTCGCCGATGCGGACGAAGGGCGGCGCCCCGGGCGAAGGGCATTCGTAGAATGTGCCGACGATGGGCGACTTCACGAGGGCCAGGTTGGGATCGGGGCCGGGCTTGGAATCCCTCTCCCGGGGAGGTTCGGGGGGAGCCGGCGCGACATCCGCCTGCAAGGGGGGCGCGGCCGTGTACGCGGGTGGGGCAATCACGATTTCCTGCGGCGCGGCGAAGCCGGCGCGCCGGATGCGCACGCGGTTGTCGCCCCGCTGGACTTCGAGTTCCGCTATTCCGGTTTCGGACGCGAGGTTGATGAGCTCGCGGATTTCTTCAATTGTCATCTTTGGATTAGCTTAGCAGAGGGCCGGAGGGCCATGGTGGGGCGGGCCGCTGGGCGAGAACTTTGACGCGGTGGGGCCGGCCACTGGGCGAAAACTTTGACGCGGAGACGCGGAGAAAATCAAGAACGGAGAAGAGAAGAGAGAGAGAAAGATAGAAACCTAGAAAGGCCCGGCCATCTCGTTACGTTCTGTTCTTCTCTCCTGTTCTCTTTCTGCTCGAATTTCTCCGCGTCTCTGCGTCAAGAGAACCCCGGTCAGCTCCTCCGCTCTCTCTTATCCTCGAATTACGGATCTCCCGGGGTCTTTCGGGGTATACTACCCACGGATGCTCGGAGCATGGGGACCCAAAGCATGAGCGCTACCCAAGCCGGACTTGCGCACAAGTGCTTTTACTATATGGCGCTGATGCGCGAGATCGAAGACCGGGTGGAGCGCAAGCTCTACCGCCAGGGCAAAATTGTCGGTGGAGTGTACGTGGGCCGCGGGCAGGAGGCCATTTCCGTGGGCGCCGCGCTGCTGGCCGAGCCGGAGGACGTGCTGTTCCCGTCGCACCGCGACATGGCCGCGTTCCTCATTCGCGGCGTGCCGCCCGGGCGCATCCTGGCGCAATACATGGGGCGCGAGGGCGGCCTCACCCGCGGGCGCGACGGCAACATGCACATGGGCGACCTGAAGCTCCATATCGTGGCCTTCATCAGCGCCCTGGCAGCCACCGTCCCGGTGGCCGCGGGCGCGGCGCTGGCGCTCCAGTACAAAGGCAGCGGGAATGTGGCCATGTGCTGGTTCGGCGAGGGCTCCACCAGCCTGGGCCACTGGCACGAGGGGATGAACTTCGCCTCGGTGAAGAAGCTCCCGGTGGCGTGGATCTGCAACAACAACCAGTACGCGTATTCCACTCCGGTTTCCGCGCAGATGGCCTGCGCCAATGTGGCCGACCGGGGCGCGTCTTACAACATCCCCGCCGAAATCGTGGACGGCAACGACGTGCTGGCGGTGCACGAAGCCACGCGCCGCGCCCTGGCGCAGGTGCGTTCCGGGGCCGGCCCGTATCTGCTGGAGTGCAAGACCTTTCGCATGACCGGGCATTCCGCGCACGACGCCGCTCACTACGTGCCCCAGGAACTGCGGGACGAGTGGGAGAGACTGGATCCCATCGAGCGTTTGGAGACTCGTATGCTGGCCGAGGGGTGGGCCGCGCGGGACGAGATAGACGCTGTGCGCGCGCAGATTCAAAGGGAAGTGGACGAGGCCGTCGCATGGGCCGAGGCCAGCCCCTTTCCCGGCGCCGCCAGCCTGCTCGATGGCGTGTACGAGGACGGGTAGCCATGCCGACCACCTATCTCGAAGCCATCCGCGAAGGACTGTGGGAGGAGATGGAGCGCGACCCGGACGTGTTCCTGCTGGGCGAAGACATCGGGGTCTATGGCGGCGCGTTTAAGGTGACGGCCGGTTTTCACGAGCGCTTCGGCGAACGGCGCGTGGTGGATACGCCGATATCGGAAGCGGCCATCGTGGGGGCGGCCATCGGCGCCTCGTTCCTGGGCCTGCGCCCGGTGGCGGAAATGCAGTTCGCCGATTTCATAAGCTGCGCTTTCGACCAGATCGTGAACTTCGCCGCCAAGTGCCGCTACCGCTGGGGCGCGGCCGTGCCGATTGTAGTGCGCGCGCCCTCGGGCGGAGGAGTGCACGGCGGCCCCTTCCACTCCCAGAACCCGGAGATGTGGTTTGTGCGCACGCCCGGCCTGAAAGTGGTGGCGCCGGCCACGGCCTACGACGCCAAAGGTCTCATTAAGGCCGCCATCCGCGATAACGACCCGGTGATCTTCTTCGAGCACAAAGCGCTCTATCGCCGCGTGAAGGAAGACCTGCCCCCCGGCGACTGGACGGTTCCGATCGGCAAAGCGAGAGTGGCCCGCGCAGGCAGCGACCTGAGCATCGTCACCTATGGGGCCATGCTGTGGACCGCGCTCGAAGCCGCGGAAACGCTGGCCGGAGAAGGCGTTTCGGCGGAGGTGGTGGACCTGCGCACGCTGCTGCCGCTCGACCGGGAAACGGTCTGCGACAGCGTCAAGAAAACCTCCAAAGCGCTGCTGCTGCACGAGGACACTCGCACGGGCGGGATGGCCGGCGAGCTGGCGGCGACGATTTCGGAGAGCGTATTCGAGCACCTGGACGCCCCCATAGTGCGTGTGACGGCGCCCGATACGCCGGTGCCATACAGCCCTCCGTTGGAGGAGGCGTTTCTGCCGAACGCGGCGAAGGTTATCGAGAAGGCGCGCTGGCTGTGTAGGTACTGAGGGGGGCGGCGGCCCACGCCTTCACTTCGGTTTCCGCGGCCGGCGCGCTCCGGCTTTTGGCGGCCGCGCGGAACCGCCGTTCAGATCTTCCACAAACGCCCGCACATCCAGGGCCTCGACTCCCGCCGCCAGGGCCCGAGTCCGCGGGGCCGTGGTTGACGTGCGATGGACCACGCTCGACCGCACGGGCGTTCGATCGCCCATGGACCGGCGCAAGGACGCCATCGGCCCGGCCATGGACGGATGGACGGTCCTCGATGCTTTGCACTCCACCATCCATAGACCGCCGTAGCCGCTGGGAAAGAGGAAATCGACCTCCAGCCCCTGCTGATCGCGGAAGTGGTACAGCTCTTTCCGCCGGCCCTGGTTGACCTGGCTCTTCAGAATTTCCGCGGCCACGTATCCTTCGAACAAGGCGCCGAGAAACGGGGACCGGTCCAGCTCCGCCTGGGTGGCGATCCCCAACAGGTGGCAGGCCAGCCCCGAGTCGCCCAAATAAACCTTGGGCGACTTGATGAGGCGCTTGCCGAAGTTCTCGAAGTACGGGGGTGCCAGAATGATCTGGCCCGTGATCTCGAGAACGCGCAGCCAGTCGCCGATGGTGGGGACGGAAACGCCGAGGGGAGCCGCCAGGTCGGTCTTATTCAGGATCTGGCCGTGGCGGCTGGCGACGAGCGAAAGGAAGCGCCGGAAAGTGGCCAGGTCGCGGACGTTGGAAACGGCGCGGACGTCGCGCTCCAGGTACGTCTGGATGTAAGAACTGAACCACAACCCGCGGGACGCGGGGCGCGCCAGCGGTTCCGGGTAGCCGCCGTGAAGGAGGCTGACGCGGTCTGTCTCGGCCAGGCTGAACGGCAGCAACTGCAAAATGGCGGCGCGTCCGGCCATGGACTCGGTGACGCCCCGCATCAGGGGAGCTTCCTGGGAGCCCGTAAACAGCCATTGGCCCATTTCGCGAGGATTCCGGTCGATGCGCGTGCGGATGTAGTCGAACAACTCCGGCACGTTCTGAATTTCGTCGAACAGCGCGGGGAGCCGGATCTCGTCCAGCAGGGCCCGGGGGTCGGAACGCGCGCGGGCTTGCACGTCGGGATCCTCCAGAAGCACGTAGCCGGCGCGCGGGAAGAGCCGGCGCAGCAGGGTGGTTTTTCCGGTGCGGCGGGGGCCGGTCACGACCACGGCGGGGAAGTCGCGACCCGCCTCCAGTACCATGGACTGGATTACGCGGCGGACGAAGCGCATATGAGAATTCTAAACTAGAAGTTTAAATAACTCAAGTCTGAAAATCGCCGCCAGGAGTTGCGATTACGCGTAACGGGTTTACGAATTCGGAATTTCCTGGCGGACGTTTGGTTGGGGTTAGATGAGAATTCTAAACTGGAAGTTTAGAATTCTCAAACCGGAGCGTGGAAGTCAGCGCGCGGGAGCGCCTGCTCCGCAAGGGAACGGAAAACTCCACTAAGCGCTTGTCATGAAATGACCATCCCAACCGCTCCCTGACGGTCGCGGCTCGCCAGGCTCTTAACGAGCCGCGACCGTCGGGGAGCGGGAGGATTACGGAGGGTGCGCGACATGAAAGCCCAGACCAGGCGGCCGCCGGGTCTAGGCTTTTATGTCGCGCACCCGATTACGGACTCCGCCTACGGCCCCGCGGGGCGCCCACGCTAATATAGACGTTTGCCCACTCTGCTCGGGATCTTCTTCGGCGCGGCCTTCACGCTGATCTCGGCGTATGCGCTGGGCGGCGTCCTGCTGCGGCGGACGCCGGCGCCGCCCGAGATTTCGCTCGGCGTGGGCGCGGCGCTCCTGAGCTTCCTCATATTCGTGGCGCTGCTGCTCAACCTGGGCTACTGGTACGTCTTCCTGGCCATGGGTTTGCCGGCCATCGTGTGTCTGAAATGTCCGCGGCGCGCGTCTGTAGCGGAACCCGTTATGCCCCAGGGCTGGCCGCGGGCGGCGGCCATCCTGATTTTTGGGGCGTACGGCTTGTGGTACTTCGTGAACGCGCTGGCGCCGGAGGTGGTGGCCGATGGCGTGACCTACCACCTGGGGCTGCCTTTCGAATACGTCCGGCTGGGCGGTTTCCCGGACCGCGTCGCCTTCTACGAGATGACGCCGCAGGGCATGGAGATGTTGTACACGGCGGCGTTCGCCTTCGGGCGCCACTCCGCGGCCAAGCTGGTGGAATTCGGCTTTTTCCTGGCCACTCCGCCCCTGATTTTCCGGGTCGGCCGCCGGCTGGGCTTGAGCGAAGTGGGATCGCTGGCCGCCGCCACCATCTACTTCTGCGCTCCGGTGGTGGGGATCACCGGGGCGAGCTCGTACAACGACGCGGCGGGAGTTTTTTTCGCGCTGGGAGCCTTCTACCTGCTGTTGGCGTGGCGCGAGACCTCGGATTGGCGCTACCTGCCGTTAGCGGGCGCGCTGGCGGGATTCTGCTACGCGATCAAGTTTCCGGGGGTGTTCGTGGCGGCCGGCGCGGTCCTGTTTCCGCTGGCGACGCGGCGCTTCCGGGCCGCCGCGTGGGTGGCCGCCGGCGCGGCCCTGGTGATGCTTCCGTGGTTGGCGCGCGACTTGGCGCTGACCGGCAACCCGGTGGCGCCGCTGATGAACGCGGCCTTTCCAAATCCATACTTCCATGTGGCCACCGAGAGGGAGCTAGCCCGCGGACTGCGCTCGCTCGGTGAAGTTTCGCGAATGGGCGTGCCCTGGGAACTGGCATTTGGCGATCGTCTCACGGGGACTTTCGGCCCGCTGCTGTTGGCGCTGCCGCTAGGGCTCCTGGCGTTGCGGCGCCCGGCCGGCCGTTTGTGCCTGGCGGCGGCCGCGCTGCTGGCGGCGCCGTGGTTCTTCAACACGGGGGCGCGGTTCCTGATGCCCAGCGTGGCCTTTGCCGCCCTGGCGCTGGGGATGGCGCTGCCGCGGCCGGCCGCGTGGGCGGCGGTTGTCATCCAGGCGGCGCTGTGCTGGCCGCACGTCATCGATACGTGGGAGACGCGCTTCGCCTTCCGCCTGCACGAGTTCCCGCTGCGCGCGGCGCTGCGCCTGACGCCCGAAGCGGAGTATGTCTCGACACGCGAGCAGCAGTACGCAGTGGCCAAGATGATCGAGAGACTCACTCCGCCCAACGCCCGTATCCTGGCGCTGGACGGCGTGGTGAACGCCTATCTAAACCGGGAAGCGACGGTGTACTGGCAATCGGCGGAAGGCGACCGCATGCTCGACACGCTGCGCATAGCGGAGATGAGCCGGCGATCCAGCCTGTGTGAGTGGAAGGCGCGGTGGCCCGCCGTGGACCTGGGCGCCCTGCGTTTGCGGCTGGCGGCCGGCGCCGCGGGGGAGTGGCAGGTCGGCGACATTCGCATGTTCTCCGGCGAGGACCAGGTGTTCAACAGCCCGCAGTGGGAGCTGTGGGCGTGGCCCAACCCTTGGGAAGTTCCGCTGGCCTTCGACGGCAACCTGGCCACCCGCTGGCGCACTTGGGAACCGGCGCGCGCGGGCATGCTGGTGGAGGCGGATTTCGACCACTCGCAACGCCTGAGCGCGGTGACGCTGCTGGCGCTGGAGTCGCCGGGCGACGCGCCCATACAGGTTTACGGCCAGGGGACGGGCGGCCGCTGGCGCCTGCTGGCGAATGGGCCGGATGCGGTAGTGAAGCAGCCGCGGGACCTGCGCCTGGACGCGGCGCGCGCGCTACGCAGCGCCGGTTTCCGCTGGATCCTCTCGGCCACTGGTTCCCACGGGAATGCGCCCATTGGGAACGTGCTGGCCGAACAGGCGCCGCAATGGGGCATGGAAGTGGCGGGGAATGCGGGGCGCTTTGTTTTGTTCCATGTGAAGTAGGGCCGAAAGGGCATTGGCAGGCGAAAGCGCCTGCCCCACAAACACGCTTTATACTGATGTAATGCAAAAAGCAACGGTATTTTCTCTCTTGGGAACGGCCGCCAGCCTGATTGTGGCGGCGGGCTTGCTGTGGAGCCAGCAGCCCACGGCGCCGGCCCCACCGCGTCCGCCCACGACGCCCTTCACCGCCGCCGAGCTGGAAGCGATTCCTCTGACCCCGCCGCGGGCGGGCGCCAGCGTGACGAAGACGCTCTTCGACGGCAAGACGCTCGACGGTTGGGACGGCAGTCCCGAGTGGTGGTCGGTGGCGGATGGCGCCATCCGCGGAAAATCCAGCGGCAGAACGCCCACCAGCTTTTTGTACACCAAGGACAATTACTCCGATTTCCGGCTCACTCTGTCGTCAAAGATGGTGGAGTCGGAAAACCACGCCGGCGTCTGCTTTTGGGGCCAAGTCGTGGTGGAAGGCGACAATAAGTGGGGTACGCGCGGACCTCTCGTGATTTTCCCCAGCCCGAGCATGTGGGACTACATCGAGTCGCGGGGCCTGCGCGTGTACCGGACCACCACGGAGAAAGTCACCAGCCAGCACGAATGGGTGAAGGTGGAGATTCTGGCGCAGGGCAACCGCGTGCGTACCGCGATGAACGGCGTCCAGGTGATGGAATGGCGGGAGCCCGATCCCAACCGCATCAAAGTTGGCCCCATCGGCGTCCAACTTCACGGTTTCAACGGAACGCAGGAAGTTCTGTACAAGGACATCGTGGTGGAAACGTTCCCACGAGAAGACCGGCTGATTACGCTGAACAAGTGACCGCGGCGCGGCGAGCCGTGGGCTTCCTTTGAGGGACTATGGCGCAGCCTCTCAAGCTGCCGCGTCGAGGCGCATGGCGGCAGGCACAGCGCAAGACTCGACATGAGTGTCGAGCCGGCAGGCTGAGAGCCTGCGCCACGGAAACATACGCGCCCGGTCCGGCAGGCTACGTGAGCCCTATTCCTCCGGTTCCTGCAATCTGGAGACTACCGTGAGGTCTTCGAGGGTGGTGGTGTCTCCTTTGACCTGGCCGCCGGCCGCGATTTCCTTCAGCAGGCGCCGCATGATTTTGCCGCTGCGCGTCTTGGGCAGGGAATCGCTGAATCGAATATCGTCTGGCTTGGCCAGCGCGCCGATCTCCTTGGCCACCCACTGCCGTAGTTCCTCCTTGAGCTGCGGCGTCACCTTGGTTCCCGCCTTCAGCGTCACGAACGCCGCAATCGCCTGTCCCTTGAGCTCGTCCGGACGGGCCACCACGGCCGCCTCGGCCACCTTGGGATGGGCCACCAGGGCCGATTCCACCTCCATGGTGCTCAGCCGGTGCCCCGCCACATTGATCACGTCGTCAATGCGGCCCATGATCCAGAAGTAGCCGTCGGCGTCCTTGCGCGCGCCGTCGCCGGTGAAGTACATGCCCGGGATCTGCGACCAATATTGGTCCCGATAGCGCTTGGGATCGCCGTAGATGGTGCGCAGCATGGCCGGCCAGGGCCGCCGGAGCACCAGAAATCCACCTTCTCCGGGGGGAACGGGTTCGCCCTCGCGCGTCACCACGTCGGCCGCCACCCCAGGCAGCGGGCGGGTGGCCGACCCCGGCTTTAAAGGCGTGGCCCCCGGCAGGGGCGCGATCATGATCATTCCGGTTTCGGTCTGCCACCAGGTATCCACGATAGGGCAGCGGTCTCTCCCGATGTTCTCGCGATACCACATCCACGCTTCCGGGTTGATGGGCTCGCCCACGGTACCCAGCAGGCGCAGGCTCTTCATGGGATGCTTGTTGGGCCATTCGACGCCGAAGCGCATGAAGGCCCGAATGGCCGTGGGAGCGGTGTAGAAGATGTTCACCTTGTGCCGGTCGATGATGCTCCAGAAGCGGTCGGGCTCCGGGAAATTGGGAGCGCCCTCATACATCAGGCTGGTGGCGCCGTTTTGCAGCGGTCCATACACGACGTAACTGTGCCCGGTCACCCAGCCGATATCCGCCGTACACCAATAGACGTCTTCATCCCGTATGTCGAACACCCACTTAGTGGTGATATAGGTTCCCAGCGAGTAACCGCCGGTCGAGTGCAGTATCCCCTTAGGCTTCCCCGTGGTGCCCGATGTATAGAGAAGGTAGAGCGGGTGCTCGGAATCGAGCGGCTCGGCGGGACACTCGTCGGAAGCCGTGGCCATCAACTCATGCCACCAATGGTCGCGCCCGCTCACCATGTCCACCGGCGTTCCCGTCCGCCGGAACACCACGACCGCGCGCACGGAGGGGCACGAGAACAGCGCCTCGTCCACGGCCGGCTTCAGTTTCACCTCGTGCCCGCGCCGGTACGAGCCATCCTGAGTGACTACCAGGCAGGCCTGCGAATCGTTGATGCGGTCCATCAGCGAGTTGGCCGAAAACCCTCCGAACACGATGGTGTGGGGCGCGCCGATGCGCGCGCACGCCAGCATGGCGATGGGCAGCGCCGGGCACATTCCCATGTAGATCGCCACCCGGTCGCCCTTCTTGACTCCGAGTGACTTCAGGGTGTTGGCGAACTTCGACACTTCGACCAGAAGCTGCTGGTAGGTGAGCGTTTGCACTTCGCCGGGCTCGCCTTCCCAGATGATGGCCGCCTTATTGCGCCGCCACGTGGCCACATGCCGGTCCAGGCAGTTGTAGGAGAGATTGATCTCACCGCCCGAGAACCACTTGGCCCACGGGCAGTCCCATTCCAGCGTTTTTTCCCAGGGCTTGAACCAGTGGAGCTCGCCGGCCATCCGCGCCCAGAATGCCTCCGGGTCGGCCTCCGCCTCCCGGTAGAGGCGTTCGTACTCCTCCATGCTTTGAATGCGGGCCTTGGACCGAAAATCCTCCGGGCATTCGAACACCCGGGATTCGGTCAGGATGGAGTCGATTCCCGCCTGCTGCGACATGCACACCTCCTTTTCCTCGTGCCATCCCCATGCCGCGCAACGGCAAAAAGATATTCGCAGTGTACCGTTTCCAGGTTTGACAACCAAGCTCTGGGGGGCCTTGGGGGTCGATAGGTGTGGACAAACCCACACACCGCGCGCCACGGAGGCGGCCATTTCTTGAGTGAGGAGCATTGGTGCTGGCAACGGAACAGATTCCACGCCCCGCACGCTGGTAGAATGCCGCTTCAGGGTTCTTTTCGATAGCGGAGGGCCACATGACGAGATCGCTTCTGTTCGGCTTGACGTTTGCATCCGTGCTTTATGCACAGGAGTTCACGCGCGGCGTGGGCGTCTATCCCGGCGACCCCAAGGAGTTCTTCGGCCCCTCGCTCGCGGCCGACGCCGCCACCTATCGCAACCTGGCATTGCACCGCCCGGCGTACCATTCGAGCTCCTACGATTACAACCTCACCGCGCAACTGGTGACCGACGGCATCAAGGAAACGGCCCTGCCGCCCACTCTCCTGGTGACCACCAGCAGCCAGCCGGTCCCGTTTCCCAAGGCCCAGCGCGATGCCCTGGTGGGCGACGGACGGGGATTCGGCGCGACCGTCACCGGCTCCAACCCATGGATCCAGTTCCAATTCGCGGGCGGAGCGCGCCCCTTCGAAATCGACCGCATTGAAGTGACCACCGGCGGGCCCGCGGGTGGCAGAGGAAATCCGCAGCAGCCCGCGCCGGCCGCCGCCCCGGCGCAGCCCCAGAACTGGACCCTGGTAGTTTCCACTTCCGACGATGGGCAAACCTGGAAAGAAGCCGGCCGCACGCGCGGGGCCGTCGGGATGGAAGTGCAGTCCACCACTTCGGTGGGGCTGGGCGCGACCCTGCGCAGCCGGTATTACCGCATCGCGCTCGAAGCGCCGGGGGCCACAACCTGGCGCGTCGGCAAGGTGCGATTCTACAACCAGAACAACCGCCTGCAACTCGCGGGGCCGGGCGTGTTTTATAGCGCCTGGGAATCCGCCGGCCAGGGTGAGGAATGGGTCTACGTGGACCTGGGCGCGGTGTGCACGTTCGATCGCGTGGCGCTGGCGTGGAATCGCCGCGCCGCGGAGGGCTCCATTCAGACGTCCGACGATGCGGCCACATGGAAGACCGTGCAGCCGCTGCCAGCCTATGACGACATCAAGCTGGCGCAACCGGCCAAGGCGCGCTACGTGCGCGTCCTCATGACTAAATCGAGCGGAGACACTTACGTTCTTAGCGAGCTGGAAGTCTGGGGCCGCGGCGGCCCGGTGGCGCAGCCTCACGCCGCGGCCGCGCCGCGGGCCGACGGCCGGTTGGACCTGGCCGGCGGAGGGTGGCGCTTGCAGCGCGATTCGCTCGTCCCAGCGGGCGGCGAGGCGCTTTCGAAGCCCGGCTTCGACGACAAGGAATGGGTTATCGCCACCGTCCCCGGAACCGTGCTCACCAGTTACTACAACGTGGGCGCGGTTCCCGACCCGAATTTCAGCGACAACCTGAACATGATCTCCGATTCGTTCTTCTATGCCGATTTCTGGTATCGGGATGAGTTCACCGCCCCCGCTTCGGCCGCCGGCAAGCATTACTGGCTGAACTTCGACGGCATCAACTGGAAGGCGGAGGTCTTCTTCAACGGGGCCCGGTTGGGCCGCGTCGAGGGCGGCTTCATGCGCGGGCGCTTCGACGTCTCGAAGCTCATTCACCCCGGCGCGAAAAACGCCGTGGCCGTGCGCATCGAAAAGAACGCCACTCCCGGCGGCATCAAGGACCGGACCATGCAGTCCACCAACGTCAATGGCGGCGTGCTGGGAGCCGATAACCCCACCTATCACGCTTCCATAGGATGGGACTGGATTCCTCCCATCCGCGGCCGTAACATCGGGGTTTGGAGTAATGTGTACCTTACCCCCAGCGGGCCGGTCACGATCGATAACCCGCTGGTTACCACTTCCCTGCCTCTGCCAGACACGTCGCGCGCAGACGTTGGAATCGAAGCCACCCTCACCAATCACGATTCGGCGCCGGTGAGCGGCGTATTCAGCGGCACGTTCGGCGCGGCGGCGTTTCGAACCAGCGTCACCATACCGGCGGGCGGGTCCAAAGTCGTGAAGCTCGACCCCGCCTCCGCGCCGGCTCTGCGCCTTTCCAATCCCAAGCTGTGGTGGCCCGCCGGCTATGGCGACCAGAACCTCTATTCCGTGAAGCTGAGTTTCAGCGCCGGCGCCCGCCAGGTCTCCGACGAGAAGACCTTTCAGGCCGGCGTGCGGCAGTTCACTTACAGCGAAGACAACACCACGCTGCGCATCTGGATCAACGGCCGGCGCTTCATCGCGCGCGGGGGAAACTGGGGATTTCCCGAAGCCCACCTGCGCTACCGCGCGCGGGAGTACGACATCGCCGTCCGCTACCACAAGGAAATGAACTTCACCATGATCCGCAACTGGGTGGGGCAGACCGGCGACGAGCCGTTCTACGACGCCTGCGACAAATACGGCATCGTGGTGTGGCAGGATTTCTGGCTGGCGAACCCGGCCGACGGCCCCAATCCGGACGACAACGACTTATTCCTGAAGAACGCCAGGGATTACGTTCTGCGCATACGCAACCACGCCTCGATCGGCCTCTACTGCGGCCGCAACGAAGGCATTCCGCCCAAGCCGATTGACGATGGACTGCGCGCCCTGGTGGCCGGTCTGCACCCCGGCCTGCACTACATTCCCAGCTCGGCCGAAGATAACAGCCGGAACCCCACGCCCTACGTGGTGACTGGCCACGGGCCGTACCAGGCCCAAGCGATAAAGAGCTATTTCACCGATCGCGCCACGCCCAAAATGCACAGCGAAATGGGCATGCCCAACGTTCCAACCCTCGATAGCGTGAAGCTGATGTTGCCGGAATCGGCCCTCTGGCCGCGCAACATCCTCTGGGCGTATCACGACTTCACCACCGCCGGCGCGCAGGCCGGCGCATCTTTCGCCGGCATCATCGACGCTTCCTATGGCGGCGCGAAGAACGCCGAGGAGTTTCTGACTTTGGCGCAATTCGTAAACTACGACGGCCACCGCGCCATGTTCGAAGCGCAGAGCAAGAACCGCATGGGCCTGCTCATCTGGATGAGTCACTCCTGCTGGCCATCCTTTGTATGGCAGACCTACGACTATTACTTCGAGCCGACGGCGGCTTACTTCGGCATGAAGAAAGCCAACGAACCGTTGCACATTCAATGGAATGCGGCTACCGATAACATCGAGGTGGTGAACTATAGCGGCGGCAATGCCAAAGGGCTGACGGCCACCGTGCAATTGCTGAACATGGATGGGGCCGTGAAATGGGAGAAGTCGGCTTCCGTAGATAGTTCCGAAGACAGCGTGCAAACGCCCATCAAAATGGAATACCCGCAGGGCTTGACGCCCACGCATTTCATCCGCTTGAAGCTAACTCGCGGCAGCCAGGAAATCTCGCAGAACTTCTACCTCCACGGGTTGCAGGAAGCCAACTTCAAAGCCATTCGAGACCTGCCCAAAGTGAAACTCGAGGCCGCAACCCGCGTGGAACGTCAGGGCGCCAACTGGGTGCTCACCACGGAGTTACATAACCCCTCCGCGCAGCCCGCGCTGATGGTGCGATTGAAGGCGGTGAGAGAAAAGAGCGGCGACCGCATTCTGCCGGCTATCTACACCGATAATTATGTCGCCCTGATGCCCGGCGAACGGCGTTCTATTCGCACGGAGCTAGCCAACGCCGATACACGGGGGGAACGCCCGCGCATGGCGGTGGAAGGGTTTAATACGGGGGAAGTGAGCGAGAAGTAGCGTACTAAAGTGGCCCGACGGGGACTTACGGGGAGCTGTCTGGGCCTGGCGGAGTCGAGTACGTTCGGTCCGGCTCCCGCATTCCTCTGCCTATCTTCCAAAGCGCCCCCACAGGTAATGGACGGCTATGCAGTCGACAGCCCTCGCCGCGTGGCGATACGCAACAAGTGCGTGACGAACGAGCCTCCGGGCCTTTGCGGGAATCGTAGCTCCGGGCACATGGCAGAGCGTGCCGGTCGCAGCAATTTCAGTTGCGAAGTACAGGATCGCACCGCCGCCCTTATCAGTAAAGCGAACTTCAAGACATCCCACCGCGTCGGGGAGCAAGTTCTTGATAGCCGATTCCCCGGCCTCCTTTCCGAAGTGGCGGCCACGTTGTTGCGAAGTCGCGCGATGTACCGATCGTGTTTTTGGAGGTAAGTCGTCGATCGTTCCCATTGTCTTTGGGCGTTGGCATCGAACTTGGCGCGAATAATCTGGAAAGATGGCATTTGGTCCAACTCCCGAATGATTCTGGTGAATTCACTTAGTGTCGCGATGGATCGCCGAAGGAAGTAGAGTTTGCGTCCTGGTTTTGCGCATTCATCCAATCCGCCCAACTCTTGGGCGGTTTGACCAGCTAGTTCAATTCTAAGATCCTCAAACAACACGCAAAGGCACGCGATACGGGCATGGAGCTTCTTATCGGTTCTTGTAGAAAAGACGCTAGCCAGAGTCCCCCATCGTGTCTTTGATCGGAGCCGCCTTCCCACAGACCTAGTTTACCCTGTCGCGGACGCCTCTGTGCGAAAAGCGGGTCCGAGAAACGCGAAAAACGGGTAAGCCTGCTGTACTGAGCGATTTCCTCAGACAGGGGGGCGAAACCCGAAACCGAACTACCAGGCGAGCGTCGTTAGGCGAGGAACCGCCGAGAAGTGCACGTCCCGGGTTACCAGCGGCAGATCGAACTGGCGGGCCATCGCGGCTATCCAAATGTCGTTGTCCGGGATCAGCCTGCCGATGCCCGCGAGTTCCGCTTTCACCTGCCCATACCGCTCGCTCGTGCTCCGATCCGGCAGCAGAAGGATAACAGTTTGCAGAAAATCGCGGATCAGAGTCAGTTGTGGTTCCCTACGCCCTGCGCGTAGCGCGCCGTAGTGGAGTTCACCCAAAACCACCCACGGGAGGTAAATAGCTGGGGTGGCTCTCAATCGCGCGGTCAGATCGGGATCGTTCCGGAAGTGCGCGACGACCACGTTCGTGTCCAGCAGGACACTACCAGCCGCGTTCATCGATCCTCTCGCAGCCGTCCTCGATGACTCGTTCCAACTCGTCGGCCTCTTCCGGCGAGAGGGAGCCGGCCGTGCGAATGAAGATCGCTTGGCGTTCTTCCTCGCTGATGCGCTTGAGGCGATGGACAAAATCGGCAGCCACTTCCAGCCTGGCTGGCGGCAGCGTCTTCAGGTCCTCGACGATGTTCTCGATGGGGCTCACAACTTCAAGGTACATCGGGACCATCCGTCTGGCAAGTGCGCAAGGGTCGCGCGAGAGGCCAAGAAATACGTCCGTCTTGTTTGGGATCTGAAGACTCTATCGACCTTCGGCCTGCTTGGGCAAGCTAAAGCATGCCCCACCAGGCAATCCGCGCCCGAGGTGGGGCATGCTTTAGCTTGCCCGTCCGGCGCTCGACCAAGGCCAATCCTCAGGCGTAGCCGCAAGCCCGGCCGACACCGGATTCTCTTCGATATAGGCCGCGACCCGGCGCAATTCCCTCTCATTTCTTACCCAGTGATCGTAAGACTCGTCCTGCCAAAACGGCTCCCTCGTGCGCCCCAGCAGTGAGTTCGCCTCGTAGGCCGTTTTTCCCTTGATCCAATGCGGAATCTGGGGCAGCGCCACATGCGGCAAGATCAAGATGTGCACATGGTTGGGCATCACGGCCCAAGCCTGCAGTTCATAAAACCGCTTCTCACTCTCACCGGCGCGGATTATTTCCACTACTTGCTGCGCGACCCGCGGGTCGCTCAGCCAACGTCGCCCGTGACCCTGGGCCAGCGCACGGTCTTTTGCGGCGAAGGCGTGACCGGGAGTTGGGTAGATGACATCGAGCGGCGCAGCAGGCAAAGACCCATACAGGCGCCACGTCACAAACAAGTAGGCGTCATCTGGATGGAAATGCGGCAGTCTTCTTCGATACTCGAGCATGGCCCGCGCGTATCCTTGGGATTGATAGTCCAGCGAGCGTTCGGAGTTTCTCGTTTCTTTTGATAGCCGAGGGCAAGCTAAAGCATGCCCCACGCTAGTCCAGCCAGCCGGCCGCTACTCGCATGGGGTTGGCGGGTACGGCCCCAAATCGCCGCTGGCGCTGGCGAAACTCGCGCACGGCCTCGGCCAGGTCGGCGGGGCCGAATTCCGGCCACATGCGGCGGGAGAACTCGAGCTCCGCATAGGCGCATTCCCAGAGCAGGAAATCGCTGAGGCGCCGCTCGCCGCCGGTGCGGATGAGCAGGTCCACCGGCGGCCCCAGAGCGCCGTCCAGAGACTCGCGCGACAAGTCGAGCAAGCTGCGCGCAGCGGCCAGAATCGCGTCGCGGCCCGAGTAGTCCACCGCGATCCGCAACCGCATCCGCGTCCCGCCGCAGGTGGCCTCCTCCGCCCGGGTGATCGCCGCGCAGAGCTTCGGGCCCAGGCGGTCGCGGCGGCCGATGGCCTCCAGGCGAACGCCTCTCTCGACGCATCGCGGCGTTTCGAGGCCGAGGTAGACCGCCAGCAGCGTCATCAGGGCGTCAACTTCCTCGGGCGGCCGGCGCCAGTTATCCGACGAGAAGGCGAACAGGGTGAGCGCGCCGATGCCCAACTCCGGCGCATGTTCCACCACCGGCGCCACGGCCGCCACGCCGGCGCGGTGGCCGGCGGTTCGCGGCAGGCCGCGGGCCAGCGCCCAGCGGCCGTTGCCGTCCATGATGATGCCCACGTGGAGAGTACTTTGTAACGTGAAGTCAAGAGACATAAAAAAAGACCTCACATCTCCCGCATGGCCTGGATGAGGGCTTCCATGTGATCCAGGTAGCGGTCAAGCGCCCGCCGTCCGGCGGGCGTCAGGCGGTACTCGGTGCGCGGCACGCGCCCCTCGAAACCCTTGGTGCAAGCGATGTAGCCGGCCTCTTCCAATTTGCGCGCATGAACGCTGAGGTTGCCGTCGGTGGTATCGAGCAACTTCCGGATGGCGACGAAGGTCAGGGATTCGTTGACCGAAAGAGCGCTCAGGATTCCCAGACGCAGGCGCTCATGGACCAGACGGTCGAGCTGGGCGGCGGGCGGGGCAGCCCCGTGCGCCAGCGCCGGTTGAGATTTCTTTTCCCGTTCTTTTCGCGCCGCGTTGGATTTATCCGCCATACTTCACCGCAATCACCAGCCCGAAGGCCAGGTGCAAACCGCCAAAGCCCGCCGCCAGCATGGCGCCGCCGATGCCGGGCGCAAGAAGCGCGGCCGCCCCGCAGGCCATGAAACACGCTCCCATGATGGGTACTATGCGCACCGAGGCCGCGCCGCCCGAAACCACGCTCGCGCCGTATAGCAGCAGCCACACGCCCGGTAGAAAAGTCCACAAGCCGGCGGGGTAGAGCACAGCCGTCAGCAACGCCCCGGCCAGGATGGGAGGAGCGAACCCGGCCACGAACTTGCGCCCCGGTCCGGAAAGCAAGGGAACGTTGGCGCGGCGCGATTTCCAAACCGCGCCGGCAATCCCTATGGCCAGCGCGATGCATGCTTCCACGAACCAGACGGTAAGGCGCCAATGCGCGGTGGGCCGCCGGCCCGACGCCCACGAAGCCGCCAGTGCGCTGGCGCCCATCAGCGCGCCGCCGACGCCCGGCACAGCGGTGAACGAACCAGCCCGCTCCATGGTCCGCCGGATGTAGCTGAGGTTATCCAGGGCATGGGCCTGAATGTCGACGGGCGCCGGCGCGGCGGGGCGTATAAGGCGAATGGTCGCCACGTTTCCATGATACCGCACCCCTAGGGTTTTTCCAAGTACTTTTAGATGTAAAGCTATCCGGCCGCTATCGCGGGGGAGGCGCGGCCTGCAATTCGATCGGGTGAAGAGTGGACACCCCTGGTAAAATGATCCCGTGCTCCAGAACGCCCCGAAGGAGGAATACTCTCGGGCGGACGTCCGGCGGCAGTTCGGCCTTTCCGAACGCCAGCTTCGAAGCTGGGAGCGGCAGGCATTGATCCGTCCGGCGGAAGTCTATGTCTTCTCCGACCTGATCGCCATCCGGACGCTCATCAAGCTGCGTGAGAAGCGCATCCCGCCGCGCAAGATCGCCCAGGCGCTGGAGTCGCTGCGCCGCAAGCTGGCCTGGATCAAGGAGCCGCTAACCGAGCTGCGCATCGTCTCCGAAGGCGGGAAAATCGCGGTTCGCGTGGCGGGTCAGCAGATGGAGGCCGTGAGCGGGCAGATCCTGTTGGACTTCGACGCCGCCGAATTAGGCGGTTTGAAGGCGTTTCCGGAGCGCAAACACGCCGAGAACGTACTGCGCGACGCGGAGGCGTGGTTTCAGAAGGGCCTCGACCTGGAGGAGACTGGGGCCCCCGTGGAACTGGCCGTGGAGGCGTATCGGAAGGCCCTGGAACTGAACCCCGCCGCGGCCGGCGCGCTGGTCAACCTGGGAACCATCCACTACCGGCTTCGCCAGTTCGCCGAAGCCGAGAAATACTATGTGCAAGCTACCCTCGCCGACCCGGGCTACCCGCTGGCGGAGTTCAATCTGGGCAACTTGTACGATGAGCAGAACCGCTTGAAGGAAGCCATTTCCCATTACCGGCGGGCGCTCGACCTGAATCCCAGCTACGCCGACGCGCACTTCAACATGGCCCTGATTTGCGAACGCTCCGGCGACCCGCTGAAAGCCGTGGCTCACTGGAAAACCTACCTCAAACTGGACCGTTCCGGCCAGTGGGCCGAGATCGCGCGCCGGCAGTTGGAGCGGCTCCGCCAGGCCACGGTGATTCCAGCGCGGTAAGCGGGCGGGCTTCGCGGACGTCTCGCCGCGCGCTCCCGGCCGAATCCCCACTCTCCGGAAACGCATAGTACACGCGTTTCGGGTGCTATACTGAGGCTTACGGCACTCAGATCGGTTCGACATAATGCAAAGGCATCCCAAGGGCTCCCGCGCCCGTATTCTGCTTAGCTCCGTTTTCGGTCCCTACGCTCAGGACGATGAATTTGGCAGCCGCAAGATCAACCCCATGGAGTTGTACCACAACCAGGTGACGCGCGAGCAAGGTCCGTTTTCCCTGCGCATGTTCCACCGGTCGTGGGGCATTCTCATGATCCAGAGGAACATCTCGGCCCCCACCACGGTTCTGGATTTTCCTACCCGCGCCTCCTTCGAGGCCGAGTTGCAGGCCAACGATTATGACATCGTAGGCATCTCCTCCATCATCGTCAACATCGGAAAAGTGCGGGAAATGTGCCGGATCGTGCGGCGTATCTCGCCGAAATCGACCATCGTGATAGGCGGCCACGTGGCCGCCATCCCCGGACTCGACAAGATGATCGACGCCGACGAAATTGTGCGCGGCGACGGCATCTCCTGGATGCGGCGGTACCTGGGCGAGGACGAGAACGCGCCCATCATTCATCCCGAGATCGTCTCGGGGTACGGCTCGCGTTCCATGGGCATGAAGCTGCCCGTGAAGAAGGGCGCCACCGCGGCCACCATCATTCCTTCGGTGGGCTGCCCCATGGGCTGCAACTTCTGCACCACCTCCGCGTTCTTCGGGGGCAAGGGCAAGTTTCTGAATTTCTACGATACCGGCGATGAGCTCTTCGGCGTGATGTCGGAGATGGAGCGCAAACTCCACGTGCAGTCGTTCTTCATGATGGATGAGAACTTCCTGCTGCACAAGCGCCGCGCCATGGAATTGCTTGGCAATATGAAGGAAGGCGCCAAGCCCTGGGCGCTTTATGTATTCTCTTCGGCCAATGCCATTCGTCAATATTCCATCCGGGAACTGGTGGAGCTGGGCGTCTCGTGGATCTGGATGGGGCTCGAATCGCCGCATTCGCACTACGACAAGCTGAAGGGCTCGGATACCCTGGAGCTAACGCGCGAGCTGCGCCTGCACGGCATCAAGCTGCTGGGTTCCACCATTGTGGGGTTGGAACACCACACTCCCCAGAACATCGGCGCCGAAATCGAGCACGCGGTGGCGCACGACACCGATTTCCACCAGTTCATGTTGTATACGCCGGTGCCGGGAACCCCGCTGCACGCCGAGATGACCGAGCAGGGACGCATGCTCGAAGGCGTGGACCTGGCCGATATCCACGGGCAGGACAAGTTCAATTTCGAGCACGCGGCCCTCTCGCGCGACGAATCCAAGCACTGGCTGGACTTCGCCTTCCGCCGCGATTACGAGCGCAACGGACCGAGCATCTACCGCATTTGCCGGACCACGCTCGAAGGGTGGCGGCGCTACAAGAACGACCCGGACCCGCGAGTCCGCGCCCGCTTCGCGTGGGAGGCGCGCTCGTTGAGCGACGGCTACGCGGCCGCGCTGTGGGCCATGGAGAAGCATTTGCGCGGGGCCAACGCGGCGGTGGCGGAGAAGATCCGCGCGCTGCGCAAGGACGTGAGCCGCGAATTCGGCCTGTTCAGCAGCGTGATCAGCCGCGTCATCGGGCCGGTGCTGCTCTGGTCGGCGCGCCGCGAAGAGAAACGCCTGGAGGCCGGCGGCACTTACGAGCCGGAAACCATCATCGAACGGCGCAACTGGACCCTGCCGGCGCCGCTCGAAGGCCTGGGCCTGGGCGACCTGCCTGCGCCGGCGCCCTCGTCGGGGGATTGAGCCGGCGTTCGAACGGTTCGCACGCGCGCCTGGCGGCGAAGCCGGTCCGCTGCGGGATGAACCCGCGCCCGCGGAAATCGGCTGCTTTGCGGGTTGCTCCTGAGGGGGTAAACTGAATCAACGGCGGCTTTCGTTCTGGCCGCGGAAACCAATGGATCACTCTTCGGTACGCTTTGGCCAACTCTCCATTCAGGGCTTTCGGCGCCTGTGCGACGTTCGACTTTCGTTGCGCCCCCTGTCGGTGATGATCGGCGCGAATGGAACGGGGAAGACATCCGTGCTCGATGTGTTGTCTCTTCTGGCCTTTTCCGCGCAGGCAAGGCTGAGTTCGTCGATTTCGGAGTTGTCGGGTCTTGCAAACGTACTCACCTACGACAAGGCAGAGGAACTCGGGCTTGGCATTACGATGGAGGTTCCTGGTCACGAACCCCTCGAATACCGTTTGTGGCTTCGTCCGCAGGGGATCTCCCACGTGATTCGCGAAGAGCAGCTCAGCCAGCTAAGGAAGCCTCACCCTACACCTTTCCTCCATATCAATTCATACGAACAGGACGTCAAGTATTACGACCCGGAGAAGAAGAAACTGTTGCCTCCGACGTGGGAGCACAACCCGCTGGAGACTTCGTTGGCGCAGGTTCCAAAGATGTTCCAGGAACCGGAGGATTTTCGTCGTCGGCTGACTTCCTCGACCTTTTATCATGTCTTGAATGTCGATCCCCGGTCACCGGTTCGCTTGCCCCAGGCGATGGGGCCGGCGGAGTTGCCCGGAAGGAACGGTGAAGACCTGGTTTCCTGTCTCTTCTATCTTCGAGAAGCCGACCGAAACAGGTTCGAGGCGATCGAAGATTCACTGCGGGCGGCGTTCCCGCAATTTGAACGCCTGGATTTCCCACCGGTGGCGGCGGGTACGCTGGCGTTGGCTTGGCGCGAGCGGGGGTTTTCAAAGCCTCTCTACATGCACCAACTATCGGAGGGAATTCTTCGGTTCCTATGGTTAACAACCTTGTTGCAGAGCCCGGGACTCACAGCGCTCACTCTCCTCGACGAACCAGAGGTGAGTCTGCACCCCGAATTGCTGAGTCTGCTGGCCGACCAGTTGAGAGAGGCTTCGCAGCGCACTCAGATCCTTGTTGCGACCCACTCGGACACTTTGATCCGATTCCTCGAGCCCGCCGAAGTAGTTGTCCTCGATTCAACCGAAGAGGGCATGACGACGCTGACGAGAGCGGACGAACTCGATCTGGATGCGTGGCTGAGAGAGTATTCCCTGGATGAGCTCTGGCGCAACGGGCGGCTCGGGGCGCGGGCGTGAAGATCGCGATTCTGGTCGAGGGGAAAACGGAGCAAGCCTTTAGGCCTCGTTTGCTGGAGTTCCTGAAGGAAAGGATCGCTGAGCGTCAACGAAGGCCCCACCTCGATTTCTTCCCATGCCACGGGAGAGTCTACAAAGGAGGACAAGCTTCGAAGGACGGTCGAAGCGCTCCTGGGAAACGGAAGATCTCCGTCAGATGCCGTGATTGCATTGACAGATGTATACACGGGTACGGACGATTTCTTCGATGCCGCGGATGCAAAACGCAAGATGCGCGCGTGGGTGGGGAAGAACGACAAGTTCTATCCCCACGTGGCACAGTATGATTTCGAAGCCTGGTTGCTTCCTTTTTGGAGCGACATTCAAGCTCTCGCCGGACACAAGAAAGCCGCACCGCTGGGCCCGCCGGAATCCGTGAATCACGACAAGCCGCCGGCGCACCACATTCGCGAGATCTTCAGGATCGGAACCTGTCGGGACGACTACTCTAAGCCTCGCGACGCCAACCGCATATTACGCGGCAAAGACCTTGCGGACGCGGCGAATAAATGTCCGGAACTGAAAGCGTTCCTGAATACCATCCTCACGTTGAGTGGCGGCGAACCCTTATAACGCCGTAATGGCGGGAAGGGGATCGACGGCGCCAGACTGAATGTGACGGAGGATGTCGCCGTGGATGCGTTGGTGGAGAGGCTGGACGCGAGGCTGCGCCACTGGAAGCCGGAAACGGCGGCCCGGGTACGAGAGTGCGTGGCAGATGAGCCCACGGGCCCGGCAGGCCCCGAATCGCCCCCCTATTCCAGCGTAATCCTCAAGTAGCTGATGGCCCCGTTGCGGATCTCCACCTGGCTGGTGGCCGATTTGCCGTTCTTCTCCACCGCGATCTTGTAATTGCCCGGCTCCAGGGGGATCTGGGCGGGCGTAGTCTGGGGCAGGCGGCGTCCGTTCACGGAGATGGCGGCGCCATCCGGCACGGTGGTGAGCATGAGCGTGCCGGAGGGCGCGCGCAATGCCACCAGCGGCAGATCCACCTCGCTCGAACTCACCGTCACGTCGCGGTGCTCTATCTGGTAGCCGGGCCGGGTGATGGCGATGGTGTGGCGTCCGGGAGCGGCGTCCAGCGCGCATGGCGTCGAACAGGCCGCGTCGGGACGCCCGTCGAGCGTGGCGGTGGCCCCCGGCGGCGTGCTCACCACCATGACCTGCTGCATGCCGCCGCCGGCGGGACGGGCTTGCGGCCGCCCTACCGGGACCTCCGGACGGGCGACGCGCGCCGTCTTGCCGGCATCTTCCAGTGGGACCGGCTTCGCCGGCGCCGGCGCTGGAAGCGGGCTGGCCGGAGCGGCGGCTACGCCCGCCTGCGCTTCCGCCGCCGGGGACTCGCCGGGCGCCTCCGGCGGGGCGGCGGGCATGGGGCTGGGCTTGAGCTCCGCCGCGGGCGCCGCGGCTTGCGCCGGTTGGGCCGCCGGCGCCGGCGGCGCGGCGGGCGGCGGCGGCTCCGGCGGCTCCGGCGTGGGTGTTCCTATCCCCAGCGCCGCCTGAATCCGCTGCCCGATTCCCTGCCACTTCCGCGGAAGCGAGGGATCGGCCTGCCAGCCAATCAAGGCCAGCAAAGCGGCGGCCATGATGACCGCCGCGAGAAACGGCAGGAACCCGGACTTTCGGCGCTTGCGCCCTTCCGAGGCAGCCGTGGTCTCGCCCGCGCGGGCGCGATGGGCGGGCGGCAGGGCGGGCGCCGGCGCGACCGCCTCCACCGCGGTCGGCTCGTTGCCGGAACTGCCGCGCGGCATGGGTCTCCAGCCCCGCGTAGCCGCACAGGCTCGCTCCAGAGACTCGACGAACTCCTGGCAACCGCCGTACCGCGCATCGGGCTTCTTGGCCAGCGCCTTGCGTAGCGCGGCTTCGATGGCGCCACTGAGGCTGGGATTGAGCCGGTGCAAGGGAATCGGCTCTTCCGCCACAATCTTGTAGACCACGGTGGTGAGGTGTTCGCCCGTGAAGGGCTTCTCCCCGGTGAGCATTTCGAAGGCGATCACGCCCAGGGAGAACTGGTCCGATCTCCCGTCCACCGGCTGTCCCTGCACCTGCTCGGGGGACATGTAATGCGGCGTGCCGATGATCGAGCCGGTCATGGTGAACTGCTCGGACGCGGTCACCTTGGCGATGCCGAAATCGGTGATCTTCAAGGAGCCATCGGCCGCCAGCATGAGGTTGGCCGGCTTGATATCGCGGTGCACGATGCCCTTGGCATGAGCGTAGTCGAGCGCCGCCGCGGTCTGGGCCAGGATGCTGAACATGCGCTCGGGCGAAATCGCCTTCCCGGGCTCGAGCGCCTGATCGAGCGTCGGCCCGTCCACGTATTCCATGGCGATATAGGCCAGGTCGCCCTGCTGCTCCACGTCGTAGATGGTCACGATGCCGGGGTGGGAGAGAATGCCCGCCGAGCGCGCCTCCCGAAAGAGGCGTTCGCGCAGGCGTTCCTGCTCTTCGGGTTTTCGACCCATTCCCAGTTGGATGGTCTTGATGGCCACCGGGCGGCCGATGTTGGGGTCGATGGCGTGGTATACCACGCCCATGGCGCCGCGCCCCAATTCCCTCACGATCTTATAGCGCCCTATGCGGTCCATCCAGTTCTAGTGATAGCACGAACGAACGCTTCCAGATGCCGTGGGACAGACGATCGGGTTTCGTCGTCAACCAGCCGGCGGGACAGTGAGGCCCGACAGACCACGAAAGGCGATGGTCCGTCCCACCTTTTAGCGGATCACGATAAAGGTTTAGTGGTCTCACGCTATTTGTGCACGAACGCAGGGTGGAAAGGTGGGCAACGGAAAGACCCAAAACGAGCGTGCCGCTTGCGCAGCACGCTCGTTTTGACCTAAATCAACCCTTGGAAGCCGCTATGGGACCTCCGGGCGTGATACTGAGTTGCAACTGGACGGGCTTCAGCGCCTCGCCCAGAACGCGCCAATGAGCTGCAAATGGCACGCTCACCGCACCACCTGCTGGCCCGTGGTTGTGTTTGTCGCCGTCAACTGAACGTCCTTGTTGAGCACTGCGTCGTTAATTGCCGCGGTCAATTCGGACACGTTTGTCCAACCCACCAAGTGGCCCTGGACGTTCACCACCACATTCGGGTTTTGCTGACCTCCGCCGCTCCTGTAGTCGCTCGCGGATGCGCTCGACGAGGAAGATGCGCTGGATCTGCTGGCCGGCGCGCTGGAGCCGCCCGCGCCGCCTTGAGACCCCGCGCCCATGGCCAGCGCGGCCGCCGTCGCCGCGCCG
>Ga0326728_10001215_pt1 | contig 92379 bp, 90 predicted proteins | sample MB3enrmetagenome_FD_207602 | JGI IMG/M metagenome (GOLD analysis project Ga0326728, IMG submission 207602) | Lab enriched peat soil microbial communities from McLean, Ithaca, NY, United States - MB31MN | ecosystem: Environmental > Terrestrial > Soil > Wetlands > Peat | place: USA: New York... | reverse complement strand
TCACCTTCAAAATGATGGACAAAACGCGCACTATTCCCGTTGGACTTACTCCGTCGGCCTCGACCGGAGCTATTAAATCCAGACTCCGCGCTGAATTTCTCAGAATGTTTATCTCCTGCCTGTTTCTTATGTAATCGACATGGGAGGGCGTAATAAAAAGGACCCGTTTGCCGTCCGTGATTTTCAGCAAGTCCGAAAGCATTGTCTGAACCTGAAACTCCATGTTATCGGGCGATAGCCATGTGATTGAAGCAATACTCATCCAAGGCAACACTCATCCCGAGGTGCCATAAATGTTAAACGGGCTGCTTTCCATACGGAAGGCGACGGGTTTCACTTCGTTCTACCGATCCTACCCGCTACCCGCTGTAGTGAACGCCTCAGCGATGCAAGAGAGAGGCCAACGGTAACAGGCCACGAAATTTTGATCCTACCACTGTGCCTTCCTTCCCGATCACATTTCGATCCGTCCTGCCGTTTTTTGTCACAGGCGATGACAAACTTTGTCAGTCGATTCAGCATTATCGGCCGGGCAAAAACGCGACCCCCTCGCACCCCGCATTCGGCCAACACGCTTGAAATAGTTATACAGAGCCGATTTACAGAGGCCAATTAGAAATTTCAGAGGGGACCGATCTCCCGGCACCAATCTTGCTCAAGCTATCGGGCAACGCAAAAAAGGCTTTAGATGAGGGAGGCAAGTGACGATAGTTCATGTAAACCTGACGAATCTAAGGAAACATTAACCCATAAAAAAACCCAACAACCCCAAAAGGAGAACACCATGTTTATCAGGATGAGAGAGAGCAAAGGTTTTACGTTGGTGGAATTGATGATCGTCGTTGCAATCATCGGTATTCTGGCCGCCGCCGCGGTGCCCTACTATCAGAAATACGTCCAGAAATCGCGCATGACCAGCCTGGTTTTCCCCCTGGTCCGAACAATCAATAACAACTTGGCATCTTATTTCGCCGTAAGTGGAACACCGTCATTTCCGACCTCCGCTACCTGGATATGGGCCGACGCCTCTACAATGTGCGCCACTCCTACGTATACACTCACTGGCACCACTGGCGCCACTGTCCACTACGTCATCCCCACTACAGGCTGTCAGCAGCTCTCGGCGATCGCCGGCCAGGGTTTCACCCTAACAGCGAATATGAACACGGCCGGCACCCAGATAGTAGGCTGGACATTCAGCGGACAGCTTGCCCTAAGCTTGGGATTAACCGGCATGCAGTAGTCTGCCGGAAACAAGAGTTCGACTGCGCGAAGAATGCCGGTGTACCTACCGCCGGCATTCTTCCAGTTTCTTTTTTCACTCGCATCGGCGGCATCGGCAATGGGACCCAGCACAGGCACACGAGCCAGAAAAGCGCTTCCTTATGTTATCGCTTTCGCCATAATAGTAATGATCGTTTCCGCTTATTCGAACACCTTCACCTCGCCGCCTTACCTCGACGATTTTCATTCGTTCATATATGAAAAAGCGCTGTATCTGCACGACATTTCAGTATCCGGCATCCAAGCAGTCTGGCAGACCAAGTTTGGCGGGACGCGATTTCTGCCCATGGTTACCTTTGCTCTCAACCACTATCTTTGGGAAAGCAGCCTGTTCCATTTTCACGCGGTGAATCTGCTGATTCACCTGCTGGCGTTCGTCGCGGTCCTGTGGCTGATCAGGCTGATCCTGGCAGCGGGAAAAGACAAGGGCAACGAGGGGCCGCTATTTGAGCTGGCCGGTTTTTTTCCGCTGTGCGTTGCCGCCATCTGGGCCTTGAGCCCCCTTCAAACCAATGCCGTAACGTATCTCGTGCAGCGCATGGCGTCGATGCAGACGCTGTTTTTCACGCTCAGTGCGGCATGCTTCATAAAGGCGCGCCTTCTTTCCGGCACGAAAACGCGGAGATCGGCCCTTTTCTTTTCCCTTTGCGCGCTTTCCGCTCTGTGCAGCTTTTTTTCGAAGGAAAACTCGCTGGTCCTGCCCTTTGCGCTGGTCCTGACCGATATCTGGTTTTTCGATTCCGCCTGGATGAAAAAATTCCGGGCCGGCTGCCGCAAGACCGGCTGGAAAATACGCACGGCGGCGGTTGCAGCGCTCTTTTTATTTTCCTATTACGCATGGACGGCGGTGCTGCCCAAGGTTCTCAGGAGTTATGCCCAAAGGGATTTCAACCTGGTGGAGCGGCTGCTCACGGAAGGACGGGTGGTCGTATGGTACATGTCGCTCCTGATCTGGCCCGCCCCCTCGCGGCTTTCCATGGAACACATCCCGCAAATCTCCACTTCACTGCTCAGCCCTTTTACGACCCTTCCGGCGCTGCTCCTGATCGCCCTTTTCATTTTTCTGGCGATAAGGCTGCGCAGACGACTTCCCATCATCACTTTTGGGGTTGTCTGGTTCTTTTTGAACCTGGCGATCGAATCGACGATCATCCCCCTGGAGCTGGTCTTCGAACACAGGCTCTACCTGCCTTCGATAGGGTTCTACCTTTCCGCGGCGGCCGTCGTCACACTCCTTTTCCGGCACGCCGCCAGGCGGCTCCCGCAAACCGAATTCTCGAAGGCCGCCTGTTCGGCCCTTCTCATCGCCGCCGCGTGCCTCGCTCTTTTGACACTCATGCGGAACAACGCGTGGGAAGATAAGTTGACCATACGGTACGATACGGTGACCAAAGCCCCGGGCAGCCCGCGGGCCAAAGCGGACTACGCCAACACGCTCTGCGAGGCCGGCAGGTATGAGGAAACCATAGAATACGCGGAAAAGGCCATCGAAATAGGGAAAAAGGGGCGCGAGGCCGACGGCCTGGCCATGAACGCCTTAACCATTGCTCTGATAAACCAGGGGAAGTTTGACGAGGCTTTAAAACGAAATGAAGAGTTTTTTAAGAACAAGGCCACCGGCAAATCTCAAGAGATCCTGCCCTTTCTTTCCCTGAACCTGGCCCAGGGCTGCATTACTGAAAAGAAGCCGGAATTGGCTTACAAATGGACGCTCAATGCGCTCAAGTACATACAAAAGACGGATAACTCCGATTATAAGAAGGACGAGGTTGAACTGCACCTGATGACAATCCTTGACAAGTTCGGCTCGAAGGAACTCGATCTCAACCATGACGGGGTCCCCGATCCGGGCGACCTGCCCCCGGCGCTCCGGGTCGCCCGGGAATTCAAGAAACACCATGAGGCGCAGCGCGCCCGTCAGATCATCGAGCGGGAATATGCGAAGGCCCCCGATGATCCGCACCTGAAAGCGGAAATCGAGGCGATCCAAAAAGCAGATGCCCGCACCCGCGCTCAACAAGAAAAATTTAACTTCGCCCGGAAATACCTGCAAGATCCTTTTTCAAAATTCAATTTCAACTTTGACCTGGCATTTTTAGTGCAGGAGAAGCAGTTGCCGAGGTTCTTTTGGGGTTGGGCGGAAAGGCGCCTGGACGCCGCCCTGGAAATTGATCCGGATTCTCGTGACGCACGGCTTCTAAAAGCATGGTATTATTACAACAGAGATGATGCGCAAAACGCCGTGGACGCGGCCAGAAAGGTCCTGGCCTCAGACCCTGAAGATTCCAACACCTGGCTGGCGCTGGGGTTCTTTCTGGCCAGGGCGGGAGATTCCAAAGCGGCTCTGGCCGCATTCGAAAAAGTAATTGAGCTGTTTCCGGACTATCCGAAACGGCCGATCATAGATGAGCTCTGCAAGCAGCTAAGGCTTGGAGAACCAACGCGGTCCGCATCGAATATGAATTAAATAAGGGAAATCGTTTCATCTATCCAAAAAATTGAGTATCATGCTCTGAATTTGTCAGCATATTGACGGCTTTATTTTTCATCGGCTGAAACCGGGGGGCGGTTATGAAGGCGCGTCTTGAAAAAAGAGCTTTTGCGCGCAGTCTTTTGATGGTCTTTGTTCTGCTGCTGGCGGGAGCGGCTTTTTTCGTTTCCGCTTCAGTCGCCCAGCAACGGACCGGGCAGCTCCCGCCTGCCCCACCGGCTCCGGAACAGGCCGCCGCACAGCCGGCCCCGCCCCCGGATTCGCCGGCTCCCCCGCAATCGGATCAACCCGGACAGGACATAACAAAACCGCTTGGTGAGACCTCACCGCAGCAACAGCCGGCCGAACCTGCTCCCGCTACCCAGGAGCAGGCTGCGAAAGCTCAGAACGACACCCCCGCTCAGGCGCAGGCTGAAGCGCAGCAACAAGCTCAGTCGCAACCGAAGGCTGAAGCGCAGGCACAGGCGCAGTCTCCTCCAGCCACCCAGGAGCAGGTATCGAAAGCTCAGGAAGATAAACCCGCGCAAGCGCAGGCTCAACCGCAGCCACCCGGTCCGGAACAGGTCCCGGCGCCTTCCACTCCCGCCCAGCTTTCAGCAACTGCCGAGCCTCAATCATCCGGTTCGGCGGCGCCACCCTCGCAGTCTGAAATTTTTCCGTTAAGAGAAAGAACGCGCTCATCCCTGATGAGCGCCAACTTCATCTTTTACCCGATAAAAGCTTTCGACCCCTTTGCCCCTTTTATCGCGCCCGAGACGAGCAACGTGAATGAGGAAGAGCCGAAAACCGCGCCTCTTACTCCCTTGCAAAGAATGAGTCTGGGCGAATTGGAAAAAGGTTTGAAGGCCATTACCTGGGGCCAACTCGGCGAGAAGGCCGTAATCGAGGACTCTACCGGCAGAGGGTATATAGTCGTGGTCGGGACGCCGGCAGGAGACCACAGCGGGGTGATCAAGGAAATCTCCAAGGACCATCTGGTTATCCAGCAGGAGATCTGGGACAGGAAGGCAAAGAAGAGATTCCCGCAGGAATACACGATCAAGCTGTCCAAGAAGACCGATAATCAGAAAAAGTAACCTGCCTTCGGGCGCTCTTCACGATTTATTTCTCGTGTTCCACGATACCGGCCGCGCGCCCGAAACCGGGGATCATCTTTTCCATATCAGCGAGATCAACAACATCACCGCACCCGTCGAGAGGGCGGCATCGGCCACGTTGAAGGCCGGCCAGTGCCATTTGCCCGCATAGACGTCGATAAAGTCCACCACTTCTCCGAGGCGAATACGGTCTATCAGATTACCGAACGCCCCGCCGGCGATGCATATGTAGGCTACCTTAGTCCAGTTGTCCTTCTTGCCGACTTTTCCGTAGGCGTAAGCAATTGCCGCGATAACCAGAATGGCTATTCCGCTGAAGATGTATCGCCGCCAGGGCGACCCCGCCCCCGCCCCCGCAAAAATGCTGAAAGCCCCTCCCGTATTGTGAAGATGGACGAGATTGAGAAAGTCCGGGATTATAGGAGTTCCGGTGTTCAGGGGGATTGCCCTGGCGAGAAGGTATTTCGTCAACTGATCCAAAGCGGCCAGAATGCCGGCAAAATAAATGAATGGAGCGATTTGCGCGATTTTTGATGTGGACATCTCAAGTTTCCGTATTGTGCTCTGTTCGATGTTCCTGTTCAACCAAGTCGATCCGATGTCGAAGATTCACAACATGGAGCGGTCGGATCGCAAATGGACCATAACATACAGAAAACTTTCCGCCAAAAAAAGACCATTTACTCGGTCATCAACAATGATTTTATTTTGCTCGTGCCATAACCATGCGAGGAGGAGGAAAGGTGATGAGATCAATTATCCAATCCATGCTGCTTTCAGCCCTGATAGCCGGCGTGATTCTGGCGGGGTGTTCCCGGAAAGAAGCAGAAGTGAAAGGACAGGTAAAAGAGGCGATGGCCGTGGTAAACCCGACCGAAAGCAGCAAGGTGAAGGGCACGGTCGGCTTTGCCAGAGACGGCAAGGGTGTCAGAATTACGGCAGTCATCGAAGGCCTGTCGCCCGGCCTGCATGGATTTCATATCCATGAATTCGGGAACTGCACCTCCCCTGACGCCAACTCCGCGGGCGGCCACTTCAATCCCACCGACATGCCCCACGCCGGTCCGAAAGCTGAAAAACGCCACGTCGGCGATCTGGGGAATCTGGAGGCCGACAAGGACGGGGTGGCCAGGCTCGAAGTCACGGATGAACGTCTCAACCTGGACGGGCCGCAATCTATTATCGGCCGTTCAGTTATCATTCACGCCCGGCAGGATGACCTGAAAACCCAGCCTGCGGGTGAATCAGGCGCGCGCGTTGCCTGCGGCGTAATCGGCATAACAAAATGAGAAGGCCGGCTTTCAGGCCGGCCCTCCCTCTTGACAGACTTGATTCCGGTTTTTAGCTGGAACATCGCTGCTGCCTTGCTCCAACTAAAAACTAAAAACCAGAAACTAAAAACTTCAACAACTACAAGACGGCGAACAGCCTCCTCCGCCAACCGGGATTTCGGACGCCACCCTGAAGCCGGAACCCATCCCGTAGGAGACATAATCGATCGTGATGTCTTTTGTTTTCTGGTGAAGTTCCTTGTCGACCAACATGGTAAAACTGTTTACTTCGTACACGTCGTCAGTTTCTCTCGGTTCATCCAGAACCATCGCCAGGGACGGGCCAGCTCAGCCGCCGGTTTGAAGAAATATCCGAATCGGGCTGATCTGATTGTCCTTGAAATAATCCTTCAATACATCTTCGGCTTTTTCCGACAGGTTAATCATTAAACCAATCTCCTTTCAACAATTATACAAGGTTCGTGTTCTCCACTTACAGCGGAGCGATCATAAACCAATCTGCTGTTTTCCGTAACAACGGATTGCCTTAGGGCTCCGGACGGCGCCGGACTCATCGGCGCTTCGTCGCTTATTTCATGCCGATTCAAGCTAAGTTAAGCCTTTCGATTACAAAATAAACCACCTGGTCACGATATTTGTGATCGGCTCAATCCGCTGCCGGGCTTTAATGAAAAATCTGGCAGGACATTTGCAGCACACCCCGAAAATTGATACTGTACCGAGTTTGAGATAGGAGATCTCCGTGCGCTCCAGGATAATACTGTTCAATCCGATACCTTCGACCATCAGCCGCCGGAAAGGCGTTTTGCCTCTCGCCCTGCTCTCTATTGCACGAAACCTTGATGAGAAAAAATATGAGATCGTAATCATCGACGAAGCAGTTGAAACCTTCCCCGAAGAACTTCTGAAAAACTCCCTGTGCGTTGGCATAAGCGCGATGATAGGCTATCAGATCAATAGCGCGCTCAAACTTGCAAAACGCATCCGCAAGCGGCACCCGGAAATCCCTCTGGTATGGGGCGGCTGGCATCCTTCCATTCTACCCGAGGAGACAGTGGCCAGCGATTTTGTTGATTACGTCGTTCGGGGACAGGGGGAAATCACTTTCTCAGAACTCATGGATGCGCTTGAGGGAAACAGAACCCTCGATAGCATTCCGGGGTTGACCTACAAGGTCAAGGGAGAAATAAAATCAAATCCTCCCAGACGCTTGTCCGATCCAAACGGGTTTGCTCCGTTACCATATCATCTGATCGACATGGGAAAATACATCCATGCAAGCGAATTCGGCGCTCGCACAGTTACCTACCTTTCCAGCATCGGATGTCCGTTTAGCTGTGGCTTTTGCGCGGAACAGGTGGTTTACGGCAAGCGCTGGCTGCCGTTGAGTCCGGAAAGGGTGGTCTCCGATTTCAAATACCTGAAAGAGCAATACAAAATAGATTCCATCATCATTAACGACAGCAACTTTTTCACGAACGAGAAACGGGTGATTAAAATCTGTGACATGATGATGAAAGAAGAACTGGATTTAAAGTGGGGAAATGCCAACGGTAGAACAGATCAATTGGTAGATTTTGAAAAGACAACCTGGCGGCTTATGGCGGACAGCGGTCTTCAGTGCATTCTCACGGGCGCCGAGACTTATGACGACGGCATTCTTGAAATCATAAACAAGAAGGCCACTATTGACGATACTATAAAGCTGGCGGCTATTGCCAATGATTTTGGAGTCAAAATCAAGTTCTCCTTCATGATAGGCCTGCCTATCGAGCATAGAAAAATTTCACTGGATGACGAGTTTGGCAACATCATTGATTTCATTAATCGTCTTTATGAAATAAACAACAGGAACCATTTTCTTCTTTTTTTATATACACCGTTTCCTGGTACGCCTTTATACAGGAAATCCATCGAACTTGGATATCAAAGCCCCGATAGCCTCGAGGGATGGGGTACTTTTCTTGAAGGCCTGAATCATGCCTCCACGCCATGGACTGACAAAAGTTTGGCCGATAAGGTCTACCAGGCAAATTTTTATTTCCCGTTTATAAGCCATGCCGCCCACGATATTGTTAATCGATATCCGCTATTTATAAAGTGGATGCTGCTTCCGTTTGAACGGACGCTGCATGTGGTGATGAAATTCAGAATCAGGAATAAATTCTTTGGCTTGCCTGTGGAATTTAACATTATCAATCTCGTATTCAAAATCTTGAAGAGAAAAATCTAGGTGAAGGGAGCGAGAAGCGGGAAGGGCTGACGCGGAGAGATGCGGAACCGCTGCATCGCTGAACTCCATTGCTATTCTGTTGTCAAAGAACCGGGGCCTTTTTTCAGAGATGGAAAACGGCTCCTGCAAATTCAGGTGAAATGCAGGTGAGACTCCCGTAAGTTATTGATTTCACTACACGTGAATTTTTGCTGCCGCGACGGCGCGGAATAATGCGGCACCCCATTAATAAGCTATTGAGTTAATTGATAAATTGCCAAATCAAGCCGCCCATATCACGATGAACCGTTTGAGTGTCGAGAACCGAGGCGCCTGATTAGTTTTCAGTTTTCAGTTTTGAGTTTTTAGTTAAAAGCTTAAGTGCCAACCGCGAAATTCCACTTCTCTCTTCAGTTCAATTCTACGGCAACAGGTCCGGCCGTGCAAAACGGCATCCAGAAGCGGCAATAGAAGTGGAAATAGAAGCGGCAATAGAAGCGGCAAAAAGCAGGAAAACGAAGAAGGGAAAACAGACACGGATAGAAGCGGGGGCGAGAGTGAACAGTTCCGATTTCCGCTCTGCATCACCGCGTCAGTTCGCCGTCGCGTCGCTTATCAATTCTAAAATCTAAAATCCAAAAGGATGAGCGATAGAATGTTGAACGACATGTGTTTGATTCCGGTGCTTTTGGCGACGGTTCCTCAAGGGAAATATTCAATTACGGTTAAAGGCTGTTGGCAGGCCTCGGCTTTCCTGGGCTCAAAGTCCAGCCTGCTTTCCATGAAGTAATGGCATGGCGGCGATTGTAAACAGCCGGACTATTGCCGCCGGATCTATTCCCATTTTACTGCTTTCCATCTGCCTCTGCCAGTCTGTTTCCATTTCTCTCCATACTGCTTATTTTATTTAGTAATTCCTAATGGTTGAGAAAATTTTGACGATGATTCACGACCGATTGTCGGAGGTGTTGAATCAAAGCTTAAAAAGGCCGCGACACGCATCGCAGGTTCCGCGGTGGACATCTACGGCAAGCTTAGAACCAACCAGCCTGTTACCAGATATCTCTGTCTCTTCTCTTAAACTCAATGTAGCTGATTCTGCCTCTCTCATTGATAAAAGAACTCAGCAACCAGCTTATCAGGCTTATTATGAGAGAGCCGAAAACCGCTGACCAAAACCCGTAAACGTAGAAACCGGGAACCAGGCCGGACACCATCTTTAAAAGCAGGGCATTGACTACGAAGGTGAAAAGGCCAAAGGTGAGGATGTTTATGGGAAGAGTGATAACGAGCAGCAGGGGCCGGAACAGGGCATTCAATATGCCCAGAACCGCGGCTGCAAAGAATGCGGAAAAAAAACCGGTCACATGGATGCCATCGACCAGGTAGGAAGTGATGATAATTGAAATCGTAAGCAGCAGCCATCTTACAAGAAGCCCGTTCATCTTTTATCCCTCCTGTCATTTCAGTACCATAGCCTTTTCCGGACAGATTTCCTGGCAGCAAAAACAGGTGATACACCGTTCCGGTTTCACTTCCGGGGCGAATTCTCCCATGGAGAGGGCTGACGCCGGACACTGGGCCACGCAAACCCCACATCCCGTGCACAGATCGGGATTCGCCTGGGGCCGCAGGACCGTACGGCTGTGGATCATCCTCTGTATGGCCTCGTTACCTGTATTGGCTTCACCTCCCAGCGGAGGCAGCTTGAAATCCGGTATGTTTTTTAATTCCCCGATGATTTCAATACTCTCTGTTTCATAGTCCCCAAGGCCGGCTTCTTTGGCCTTCCGTAAAAATCGCAGCTTTCCCGGATCACAACCCATCATTTTCGCAATCACGGCATCGAGGGCCACGGCATTATCTGAAGCCAGAATGAGACCTATATCCCTGAGTTCCGGTGAAGCCGGGCCGTTTCCCTCCATGCCGACCACGGCATCCACAATGGAAAGGTCCGGAATTCGGATGCGAAAGACATCAACGATGATTTCATGGAAGCGTTCCGGACTGCCTGCGGCCATATGGAGCGCCGCTTTTTGGGCGCCGGGCAGATATCCGTAACAGTTTTTTATCGCCCCGGTCATTACGGTCAGCCCGTGTGTTTTGAACTTGGGAAGGTTGATGATGACTTCTGCTTCCAGCACGGCGCCGGAGACACTTACCGAGGGCATGAAATCGGGGTTGAAATCGACGGTGACCGGATCGGCCCCTATGTTCACATAGTAGCTCCCGGCTGCTTCCATGAGGCCGGTCTTCTTGAAACTCTCCTCGTTTGCGCCGTAGCTGACCACCCCCGGATTGTCCCCGACGATTATGGATGACGGACTGAGCGATTCGACTTTGGCCACCACCGCGCGAAGCACCGCGGGATGAGTGACTATCCCTTCGTTTGCATCGGAAACCCTGAGCACATTCGGCTTAATGAGGACTTTTTTGCCCTTGATATCGAGCGGGAACATGTCGAACGCCAGGTCAACGGCCTCACGAACGCTTTGATAGCCGGCAGGGTGTATCATTACTTTCGCCATGATATTTCTCCTTGCCTGATGGAAGCCGGATCACAAAAAAACCGTCCGGCCCTTCCCGATCAGCTCAACCAGTTTGGCCTTTTTTTGAGCCAATATGCAACCTTTTCGTCAATCCAACCTTCAAGTGCCCCGGCAAGATAAAACTTCGGGCGCAGGAGATCGTCATCGACTGCCACAACCCCCTCGGCCCTGGCTATTTCAGCCAGGACCGTATCGGGATAAATGCGTATTCCAGCCGTGAGCTTCACGGACTCCAGTTCGAGAGAATCAGCAAATTCCAGGCTCTCCTCAACGGTCTCCCTGGTCTCTCCCGGCCCGCCAAGCAAAAGGAAACCCATCCGGGAGATGCCGTGCCGGCGCAGCATTTGCGAAATCCGGCGAACTTCTTCAGGCCGGAATCTCTTGTTCAGCGCACGCAAGATCTTCTTCGAGCCGCTCTCAAACCCGAGCGCCACCGACACACACCCGGCCTCGGCCATCCTCTCGATCAGTTTTTCATCAACTTTCCAGGGGTACAATATTCCCTGCCATTGGATCCGGAGATTTTTCCCGATCATCCTGCCGCATAGCTCAAGGGCATAGGAGGAGGGAAAATTGAACGTATTGTCCACAAAAAAAAGATTCCCGAACCCCGCTTCGGCGAACCGGGCAATTGATTCAACCACAATTGCGGGAGATCTTTTCCGCAAAATTCGGCCCTCGATGGTTGCGGTCGAACAGTAACTGCACCCCATCGGACAGCCTCTTCGTGTCTGGAAAGGAAGCCAGACTTTCTGGTTTTGAAATTCGGCGGGCAGGGAAAAGAATCCGTCGGGAGCCGGCAGAGGGAGCTCGTCCAGATTCCTGACCGTCTTTAATCCGCTTTCGCGGGCCGAGCCGGGCAAAATCAAGTTGGATACGCCTGCTGTGGTTTCTTTTCGGGATAGCCTGTCCAAAAGCTCTACAAAGGCGGCCTCTCCTTCGCCTCTTATTCCCATGTCAGCTTCCAGGTAGGCGAGCACGCTTCCGGGGTAAATGCTGAATCCCGCGCCTCCCAGAACGATCGGAACGGATGTCAGGCCGCGGCACGACCTCACGACGTTTTTTACGGCCTCGAGAAGAAATTTGGGGGACTTCATAACCTGATCGTCTATGTTTCTGACCGAAACCCCGATAATTTCGGGTCTGAAGCTCAAGACGGCATTCTCGAGTTTGAACTCCACCAGGTCCCCTTTGGTCATGAGGTTCAATAACTCGACCTCGTGCCCGGCCTGCCCGGCTGCCGTTGCAACACTCGCCAACCCCATCGGCAAAACAGGCATATTGATCTGCTCCGTGTTTGCCGAGATCAAAAGCGTGCGCATTATCCTTGCCTCCCGTTGATCATCCGTGAATTCAATGTAACATTTTCCCGAAATTTCGAACAAAGATAAAAGGCGCAAAACTGCCAGTTTTCCCGCCGAATCGACTCCGGCTGAACACCCGGTCCACCGGGGGGCCAGGGTAAATTTGTTCTCCTTTTAATCAACCTTCGCTCAGTGTAAATTTGTTCAACTTGTTTTTCACCGGGAAACCCATTTCGTAGGATCGAGGCGCGGGCTTCCAGCCGCGATTCGTACCGTGACGGGCGTGTATGGCGAACAGAGAAGCTCATCAGAGAAATCCGAGGAAAGGGCGCTTTTGGCGTCCGGGGCATTGGTACTTTATTACGACAAGCACCAGGAGCAGGTTGCCCGTGTTCTCCGCCCTCACTAAAAGATCGGGCGCGGACTTGTCGCATCGCCCGTGGCCCATGCGTAAGCGGGGACCCGATACGAAGCGAGGGTCCAATCCCGGCGCCTCGAAGATAGTCATGGACGCCCTTAAACGGCTGAATGATGAAGGCAGGATCGAGCTGATTGCCGCTGTGGTTATGCCGGACCACATTCATTTTGCGGCGCGCCTTCAAGACACCGGCCTTTCATCGCGGATGCACTCTTTGAAGAGTTATACGTCCAATAAAATCAACCCGCTATTGGGAAGAGACGGAGCCTTGTGGGAATCGCAGTATTACGATCATGCCATTAGAACCGAAGATGAGTTGAATGAGCGTGTGAACTATTGCCTTCAAAAGCCTGTTAGAAGGAGACTTGTCGAACGGTTCGAGGACTATCCCCAGTGGTACTGTGCTTACAAGGTGTGACTCTCTTATTCTTTCGATCGTTGAAATGGCGGCTGGAAGCGCCGCGGCTGCAGGTGTCGCGGCTGGAAGCCGCTCCTACAAAGCATTTTCTGCCCGGCTTGACAGAGTCATTCCGACTGCGCGTTTGCTTTAACAGAACACGTATTAACTACACGACGTTACGGCAATATCCTGTCTGAACAGAATACCCCTGACCGGGGGCATGTTTCTTTTGAAAACTGTTGGCGGTGTGGTATAAGTTAAAGTTTAACTAAAATTAGCATCAGGGGGCAGAACTACGGATGAAAATAGCATATTTCAGCATGGAAATCGGGCTCAACGAGAGCATCCCGACATACAGCGGCGGCCTCGGCATCCTCGCGGGAGACCTCATCAAGTCTGCTGCCGACCTGAACATACCTCTGGTTGCTTTGACTCTTCTCTATAAACGCGGCTATTTCATCCAGAATATTAGCCCATTAGGGCAGCAGGAGGAACTCTACCCCTATTTCGATCCGCGTGCGTTCATGGAACCTCTGCCGCTTAAGGTGACGGTAAGGATTGAGGGCCGGGATGTGAAGGTGGGCGTCTGGAAGCACAACGTTACCGGAACGCATAATGGAACCGGACAGGGCCGAGTCCCGGTCTACTTTCTTGACACGGACCTCGAGGAAAACGCCCCGGCGGACAGGGTTATAACCCAGTATCTGTATGGCGGGGACCAGCACACCCGCATAGCCCAGGAAGCGATTCTGGGAATAGGCGGATATCTGGCGCTGAAACGCCTGGAGCCTCAGGTCACCACATTTCATATGAACGAAGGGCACGCGGTCTTCCTCACTCTCGCCATGCTCAGAGATCTGGGAGGCGACGAAGGGCAGGTGAAGTCCAGGTGCGTATTCACGACACATACGCCGGTTGCGGCCGGCCACGACAAGTTCCATTACGACCTTGCATTCAAACTGATCGGCGAATACTTGCCGTCAAACATCAGGAGACTGGCGGGAGAAGATATTCTCAACACCACCGTTCTCGCGCTTAACCTCTCGCGTTCTGCAAACGGGGTGAGCCAGCTTCACGGCGAGATATCCCGGCTCATGTTTCCGGGATTCAATATCGGGCACGTCACCAACGGCGTGCATCATCTGAGCTGGACAGGACCGGATTTCCGGGAACTCTACGACAAATACATACCGGGCTGGCGCCAGGACCCTCTGCTCCTCGGCGATATTTCGATCATTCCGGACAGCGACATTATCGAAGCGAAAAGAAAGGCCAAGAAACGGCTCATCCGGTACATAAATTCGGTTTCCGCCGCCGGGTTTACCGACGAACTGCTGACCATCTGCTTTGCCAGGCGCGCAGCCGCCTACAAGCGCGCAACTCTGGTTTTCAGCGACCTGGAATTTCTTTTTAACCTGTCCTATGACCGTGTGCAGTTCGTATTCGCCGGGAAGGCGCATCCGCAGGACCAGCCGGGCAAGGAACTGATCCGGCAGATAGTCAACATCGGCAAGGCATATGAAAAACAGCTTCGGCTGGTTTTCATCCCAAATTACAATATTTGGGTTGCAGGCCTGATGACTTCGGGGGCCGACGTCTGGCTCAATACTCCTCGCCGTCCCAGGGAGGCGAGCGGCACCAGCGGCATGAAAGTCTGCTTTAACGGCGGGGTCAATATGAGCGTCCTGGACGGCTGGTGGCGGGAGGCATGCAAAAACCGGATCAACGGCTGGGCCATTGGGGACGATGAAGACCAGGGCGATGCCGCCGCCGCCGCAGACTTTTACCGGGACCTCGACGACATGGTCGCAACCTATTACTCAAAACCGAAACAATGGCTCTCGATAATGAAAAGATCCATTTCGGACTTAACCCCCCAGTTCAATACTCACCGGATGATCCTGGAGTACTTCCACAACTATTACAAGTAGGAGGAGCAGGGAGCGAGGAGCGAGGAGAAAAACCGACGCGGAGACGCGGGGACACGGGGAAAAAGCAGGGAGTGAGGAGTAGAATAGATCGTCAACTCAGTTCGCAGCTGAGACGACCTCCAGACCTAACCCTTCGATACCTTTAGCCCTTCCCCCTTTTTTAAGCTTGTCCCCGCAGGCTTTTGGGCGGGGAGGGTGCAGGGGGGATTTTGGTCCTCCTGCGGGAATCGAGCTTCCACGCGCAAATGCTTATACCAAGTCGCGTTCAAGATTGGGCGGGGATAAACCCCGCCCCTACAAGGGGAGGGGGAGCGCAGCGCTGTATGCCCTCCCGATCACATCCATCTTGAACGCAATTATCCATGATGCTGCGCGTCACCGGCGAAGCATGAAAATTCTATTTTCAAGGTAATGTTGGTATTATGTCGCCGTGTCCGAAACCCGACAGTGAAATCCTCACTTTTCGCCAATCGGGCGGGATTCCAAGTGCTCTTTCAACTCACGGCACACGACCCTGTCCGTTGGAAAGGCGAGGTCCGGCAGATCGTCCAGGCTGAAGAACCCCACCTCGTCGGCATCCGAACCGGGGCGTGGTTCTCCTCCCGTCCGTTCTCCCCAGAACCAGATCCCGACGGTCTGTTTTTCCGGGTCATGGAAGTTGGAATGGGCTGCAAATACCCGTCCCACACTGACCTTTATTCCGGTCTCTTCGAAAAATTCACGGCCGGCCGCATCCCGCACATCCTCGTCCCACTCGACGTGACCGCACGGAATGCACCACTTGCCGCTATACGAACAGCCGCTGCGCCTGACCAGAAGGATCTTTCCCCCTTCGACCAGCACAACCGCGGCTCCCGCCGTGGGGTTGCGATAGAAGACCTCTGCGCAGCCGGGACACCAGGGCCTCGCTTTGTCTTCACAGTGTTTACGCGCCAGCGTTGTCCCGCAACAGGGACAGAAACGGAAAATCACGGACCTTGCCCCCGCTTTCTTTTATGAACTCCTGCTCCGAACCCAAGTATATCCTTTTTTCAAATGTGTAAATCCTTTACTATTCGCCCAACCGGTTCCCGGCCCTGCATTCGGAATAAAGAAGAAAAACAGGAAATGCTGAAAATAAATCTCGAAAACATCGCCGTGGTGTTAAACGAGCCTCATTACCCGGAAAACATCGGCGCTGCGGTCCGGGCGGCCAAAAACATGGGAGTTTCGCGAGTCCTGGTGGTGAAGCCGGCCGATATGGACATGGCAAGGATCCTGAAGATGGCCACCTGTCATGCCGAAGACCTGGTTTTAGCCATCGAAATCCATGAGCGGCTCGAAGAGGCGCTCTTGCCCTTTCAGTACGTTGTTGGAACTACCGCCAGAATGGGATCGCGCCGCCAGTTCGTAAAAAGTCCCCGGCAGCTTGCCATGGAATTGATGCCTATCAGCCGGAAAAACCGTATCGCGCTGCTCTTCGGCCCCGAGGCGAGCGGACTGGCCAATGAACACCTCCGGTACTGCGACGTTCTGGTTACCATACCGACCGCCGAATTCTCCTCCATAAACCTTGCCCAGGCGGTCATGATAATAGTGTACGAACTATTTACCGCAGCCTCGGAGAAAAAAGAAGGGTTCACCCCCCGCCTCGCCACCAGGGGCGAGATCGAAGCGATGTATGTCCACCTTAAGGATACGCTTACAAAGATTAATTTCATAAATCCGGAGAACCCGGATTATTGGATTTCGAGCATCAGACGGTTTTTCAGCAGGATGATGCTCAGAGGACGCGATGTTCAGTTGATTCGAGGCATTTGCAGGCAGATCGACTGGTATTGTTTCAAACGGACGGCAAAAGCCCCGCAGGAATGTTTGCACGCAAAAACGCAAGACTGCGAAGGAAACCAATAAACTGGATAGCCGGGTTAGTTGCCTGTTGCTCGGCCTTGCCCGCATCGGCTCTTCTTATTTTTCTTTTTTCGCGTCTTCGCGTCTGGTTTCGCGCCTTCGCGTGGAAAAAATTTTTCCGAGTTTCGCTCTTAGGTATCAACTGCCTGTTTCACGCGAAGGCGCGAAGCAAGGAAGCCCCCGTGTCTTGCCAGGCCTTTTGCCGTCTCACCTGTATCTTTTTTCGCGTATTAGGCTCTTCGCGTGGACTCCATCCCTTTTGTCTTTAAAGCTTTTCTTCTTCGCGTCGCGTACAAAATTTGAAAGCGTTAGACCACTCGAAGGTAAGAAGAAGAAGTACTCAGATCTCTCCGCTTCCTTTCAGCGTCCGCGCCTTCGCGCGCCGATGAGAAAAGCATTGGATCACGCGAAGACGCGAAGGCCGCGAAGAAAAACATATTCTGAACATATGCCTGACCGGCCACTCACGCGGGCTTATCATCTTCCAAAATCTTCAGCTTTCTTTCCCTGCCCCCTTATTCTTCCAGCAAAATCCTGTGATTTACCAGTGACATGCTGCGAATTCGCCCGCGGACCAGTTTCTGTTCACCGAAGATATTCTCGATCCTGATGTGGTCCCCTTCGTTCTCGACTTTGTCGACCGCCTCCAGGATGAGTTCCTCTTTCCCTTCCTTCAGCAGGTATGCATTTGCCTCACACATTTTCTACTCCCTGTAACGGCTCGCTCCATCACCGTTTCATCATTTTATCATGCTTTTTTCTTCTCGGCCTCGCACCGCAGGTTAAACCTGATTACCGGACGGCAGCGGACTGTTGCGCAAAAGCAGTGAAAAGCGGCAATTCAACATGGTGTCGAGTTCGTCGATAAGATTTTCCAACCTTTCAAATTTTGAAAACAGTTGCGGGTTCTCGACTCCCCGGCGCACAAACTGGTAAAAAAGCGTCTGAAGCTTCCAGGTCTCGGGCCAGATCGCCAGAGTGCCGCACAGCGTCAGAAGGCGCCGGAAGCGCCCCGCGTGAATCTGGTCATAGGTCCTCAGCAGTTTGGAAAGGAGCCTCACCAGGAACCGGCCGAGCCTTTGAGAAATTTCCTCCAGGTTGAGGGATACCCCCCACGACTTTGCTTCCTCACGCAAAGAGTTCAGTCTGGCCATGTGGACCCTGAAAAAGAAATCCGTCCAGTCCCAGGGCAAATCCGGAGTAACATGCTGCATTTCGTGCACCAATATGTCTTCCACCAGGTTCTCAACCTCCTCGCTCAGCACGCGCCTGATCGAGACCCGAATATCGCTTGGAATCTTTATGCCCCAATGCCGCAGCGAAAGAAGAAGGGGCTTGTACGTATCGAAGAGGTTCCGATGAAGATTGGTGTAATTGGCAAGCGTTTTGCCGCTGACCTCCATTGCTATCGCGGCCCTGGTATCCTTCAGGACGTGTTCGAGGCCGAAGTAATTGGTGCCGAATTTCTCATCCAGAACGCGCACCATCTTTATTGTATTCTGCTCCTCGATCGCTTCCTGGATCACAGCCAGAATGGATTTGTAATCGTTTTCGTTTGGAGAGGGTTTCACCAGGCACCGGAAATCGAGGCCTCCGAAATGCGTCACCGCATAAAGGAAATCCTCCGTATCGAGTGTACGGTCGTCCTTCACGGTCATAAGACCATATAAGCATTTGACGGGATTGGCCCCTAAGTCCTCCTCCTTCTGAGGCAGGATGCTGAACGCGTGTATCTGGAACTCCCGGTTAGCGTACCTGGCGAGCGACTGTATCGCGTAATTTGCCGCCACCCTTGCCCGGTCGAACACGTCGGGCTTCACTTTCCTCAGAAAGACGTTGGCGCCGTTTCCAAGTTCGGGCACGTTGCTGGGCGCCTGTTCCAGCAGCTTGAGAAATTGAGGTTCGAGCGGGGGTGAACCTGTGTTTTCGCCCAACTGAATGGCCATCGCGGCGTACTTTAGAATCAGGACCGATTCGAGCTGGCTGATTTCATCGAAAAACCAGCCGCATGACGTGAACATCTGCATTGCAAACCGCTGCATCTCCAGCAGTTCCAGGAACCGGGTGATTTGCGGCGAGCCGGTCGCGCCTCTGAGATGTCTGTCCAAAAAACCCGCCAGCCGATTCTTCCTGTCCAGCATCAAGTCGACATATTCATCCCTGGCTGCCCAGGGGTCATCGCAGAGTTCCGCCATCCGGGCTTCGAAATGGACCGCAAGACTGTCTCGAACATATTCGAGCGCTTTGCGCAGGGGCGCCCTCCACTTTTGATTCCAGCCCGGCTCTCCCCCGATGTGGCAGCCGCAGTCATCGCTCCATCGCCCCAGCCCATGAACACAGCTCCAGGCAGTCCGTTCCAGGATTTCGACTTCGGCCACCACCGGAAACGAAGACAAGAACCACCCGTAATTGACTATTTCGGCCGACGGGTCGCGGTCCAGTTCTTCAAATGCGGCCGCCAGAGCCATATCCCCGAACCTGAAGTGATGTCCGTAGGACTCTCCATCCGTTGCCACATTGGCCAGCCACGGCTCGCCGCTGAATGAATCGCGGCAGGCCCATGTCCTGTCTACCTGCCCCAGGAAACGGCTGCTGTGCTCAAGAAGATGTTCGAACGCCACCCCGCGCGCCAGCGCTGGATCGTAGAAAAAAATATGGATGGTTTTACCGCCTCCGCATGAATAGCGGTATGCGCGTCCAGTGGGGATGGTTCCGCCGGCGGCGTCCCTCCATTGGGTATCCCCCTCCAGAAACCGCCAGCGCGCGGCTTGGTAGGGCGATAATATGGTGAATTTTATCCCCTCCTCGGCCAGGATCGAAAGAGTTTCCCGGTCGACGGCCGTTTCGGCCAGCCACATGCCTTCCGGCATTCTGCCGAAGCGATTCCGGAAATCGCGAATCCCCCAGCGGACCTGGGTCAGCTTGTCCCGCCGGTTTGCCAGAGGCATGATGATATGATTGTAAACCTGCGCTATGGCGTTGCCATGGCCGCCCCTCTTACTCAGGCTCAGCCGGTCCGTGTCGATGATGGTATGGTAAACCCAGGGATCGTGGCGTTCGAGCCAGTTCATCAGGGTTGGACCGAAATTAAAGCTGAAATAGGAGTAATTGTTCATCAGATCCAGAATTCGATTCTGGGGATCGACAAGACGCGCGGCCGTATTCGCCCGGTAGCATTCGAGGTTGATGCGTTCGTTCCAGTCATGATAAGGGCTGGCGGAATCCTCGCGTTCGATCTCTTCGATCCAGGGGTTTTCGCGCGGAGGCTGATAAAAATGCCCATGAATGCAAATATATTTTTTCTCGGCAGGATTGTTCATCTAATTCCTCAAAACGTCAGCCCTGAAACTTGCATAATAATTCTATCGTCCTAAATCCGCCTTTTCCAGCAAAGCCCGTATAGTTTACGATGCCCTCTGCCTGTGACTCAAATGATTTTTTGCCGACGGTTTACAAAACGGGCCGCGTCCATTAAATTCATGCATTCCGAAAACCACTAAAAGCCGCTCTCCGTTGGGCTGTGAGCACGCGAGGAATCGATGAACCAAGACCCTAAAATTCGCGGAATTTTCTGTAACCGCACGCTCAATCTGAACGCAATCCGCGCCATCGGCTACGATCTGGATTATACCCTGGTGCACTATCACATGAGAGCGTGGGAACAACGCGCCTACAATTATATAAAGGAGGGCATCCGCCGCCTCGGTTGGCCTCTGGACGACCTGGCGTTCGATCCGGACCTCGTAGTGCGTGGGCTCGTGATCGACACCGAGCAGGGCAACATCGTCAAGGCGAACCGGTTCGGGTACATAAAACGCGCGTTCCACGGGACCAGGCCGCTCGAATTCGAAAAACAGCGCAAAGCATACGAGCGCACCCTCGTGGACCTGAGCGAGCGGCGATGGTACTTTCTGAATACCCTGTTTTCCATCTCCGAGGCGTGCATTTTCATGCAGCTCGTCGATTTGCTCGATACGGGAAAGCTGGCGGGCTGCATGGGGTATGAGTCTATCTTCAGCGCGGTTCGCCGCGCGGCCGACGACGCGCACATGGAGGGCCGGCTCAAGGCCGAAATTCTCGCCGACCCGGATCAGTTTATCGTCCCCGATGAAGAAACACCTCCGGCTCTTCTCGACCAGAAAAAATCCGGCAAAAAGCTTCTTCTGATAAGCAATTCGGAATGGTCCTACGCGAACCCGGTGCTGAGCCATACCTTCGATCCTTTCCTGCCGAAATCGGTCAGATGGCGCGACCTCTTCGACATAATAATCATAGGGGCCAGAAAACCTCATTTTTTCACTTTTCAAATGCCCGTCTTCGAGGTCGTGAACGACGACGGTTTGCTGCGCGAACACCGGGGCCCTTTGACCGGGGGCCATGTCTACCTGGGCGCAAATGCCCGGCTGGTTGAAGAAAGCCTGGGGCTGTCCGGCGAAGAGCTTTTATACGTCGGCGACCACATTTTCACGGATGTAAATATTTCGAAAAGCATTTCACGATGGCGAACCGCTCTGGTGGTTCGAGAGCTTGAGGACGAAATTGCGGCCGTTGACCGGTTTCTGCCGGAGCAGGCGGAACTCGAGACGCTGATGGCCGAAAAGCAAGAGATGGAATCCCGGTACTGCTCGCTTAGGCTGAGCGCCCAGCGCGTTCAACAGCGCTACGGCCCACATGAGCGCGCGAAAGTCCGCGACCTTCAGCGGGAAATGTCCGTGCTGCATGGAAAACTGGCCGAAATCGATACCCGCATCTCGCCCATAGCACAGGCTGCCGTGCAGCTCGTCAACAGAAACTGGGGGATGCTCATGCGCACCGGCATAGACAAGAGCCACCTGGCAAGACAGATAGAGAACTATGCCGATATATACACGGCGCGCGTTTCCAATTTTCTGCACGTAACCCCGTATGCCTTCCTGCGCTCAAGCCGGGGCAGTCTGCCCCACGATCCCGAGTGCCTCCCCGCGCCTTGACAGTGAAGAGGAAAAACAGGGCTGAATCAGGATTGCGCCCATACCGATAGCCGGGGAAATGCGGCCGATCTCCCAAACGGTTTGCACCAGACGCGAAGGAGAGCGGAGGGGCCTATCGGGTGAGGCAGCCGCGTGAATAGCGGGGCAGGCTTATGTTCTGAAATATGTTTTTCTTCGCGGCCTTCGCGGCTTCGCGTGGCATCTAAGTCCACCCCGTGCCCGGAAAAGGTTGCACGCGAAGACGCGAAGGAGAAGAAGAATGAGGGCATGATTTTCATCCTTTGGCTGAGCGTGAAGAACCCCTGCCAGCTTCTCTCCCCTACTATTACGCGGTTCTATTTTCGCAACTTCATGCCTTCGCGTGGTCAGGTTTCAGAAGAACTCGTTCTCCGGAAGACCCTTTTTGAAGAGGCCGGGATTTAGGCAACCAGTCTGTCCCCCCTTTTCAGTAGACCGGATCCCACCCGACCACCGGCGGCGCTTGACTTCTTCGGCGGGTATTTTAAGTTAATTATTGGGACCTTAGAGAAGGAGGATACTCTTTATGAGCGAAGCATATAAGTTTGAAACGTTTAAAAGCGATTCCAGTTCTTTTGACCGGGAATTCACGAACTTCTTAAACCATAAGCGCAGCGAATCCTGGAAAGTGAAGTCTTGCTCCTACTGCCATGACGATGCCGCCAAGCAGACATACGCATCCTGCATATTCAAGAAGGTATAGACTGGGGACACTGCCCTGGATTTCCGCCCCTCCTATTTTGATGAAAAAACGCGCGCCGTTTTTAATCGTTGCGAATAGCGATTTTCTTGCGGCGATCCCGGATGCAGACTTGATTGCGAAGGGCCCCGTTATGGGGCCTTTTCAATTAAACCGGTGCTATTGTTCGGCGGGTGGCGCAGGGGAAATCAGTTCTCTCTTTATGGTTTTACGGACGTGCCCGGTAAAGGTCTTTGGCAGTTCGACCAGTGCGAACCAGTATTCGCATAAAGACCGCATAGCCTTGGCCATTTCGTCAAAGGACAGCGGTTTCAGCATGAAAGAACTGGCCCCGATGCTGTATCCGCGGGAAACATGTCTTGAGTCGGACGAAGAAGTGAGTATTACGACCGGTATTTTTCGAAGATCCCGGTGGGCCTTCAATTCCCTGAGGACCTCAAACCCGTCCTTTATCGGCATGTTCAAATCGAGCAGGATCAGGTTCGGAGTTTGCGCATCGTGATACTCGCCGCGTCGAAGCAGAAAATTCATTGCCTCGTCGCCGTCTTCCGCCCAGTAGAGGTCGACCTGCAGTCCTCTTGATGCCAGGGCGTCCTTCACCAGAGTGAAGTCCTCTTCATCATCATCGATCATGAGGATAGCAAAAGATTGGAATATTTGGTCTGAACCGGGCATCGGTCTCCCCCTCCAGGATATCGCGCTCAGAAAAAGACTGCGGAGTAAACGAACCGGAGCCGCCGGTGATGGATCTGTCGCCTGATCGAATTTCGGCTCTGAGTATGGAGACACCAAATCTTCTAACTAATTTTAAGCAATTGGGGATGGACCGGCAAGTTTATATAAGGAAAAGTCGAGATCAGGGACCTTTTTTCTGATTCATTTTTTCGGGGCTGAAAAACAAATCAACCAGCGATTCCCATGGAGTCACCGCCGGCATTGTCTTCTGCGCAGCGGTTGAGAAAGTCTTGCCCGCATCAAGCCACCTTTTGAATTGTTCGTCGAAAGCTGCTTTGTACAGTATGTAATTCTTGATGGTAAGCTCCAGATACTTCTCGAAGAATTCTCCAAGCACGTTCTGGCCGTACTGGATGACCAGATGAAGGAAAGGCGCAGGCAAAAGGATGTTCTTGTTTTTCGCTTCTTCCACGATGATCTGGGAAAGAGTGAAGGCGGTAACGTCCTCTTCGGTCCTGGCATCCACCACCAGGACCTGCCGCCCGCTTCTTATCAGCTCGGACACCCGGTCCAGGGTGATGTAGGCACTCTTTTCGGTGTCATAGATCCGCCGGTTTGCATATTTTTTGAGTACAATCTTTTCAGCCATCGCCTGTTCCGTTTGCCGACCACGTTGTTGCACGGCACAATATTAACATCACCAATATAATGCCCCATTCATTTTTTGCCACTAAAAATTCTTGTGCGCTGCACAAAAACCCGCTTGACTCACCGGATTTGATCCTTATACTTCATTCCAGTTTAGAGGCCTGCATTTAGAAAGCAAGCTATTTCACAAAAACATTGGAGGCTAAGATGGACCAGTTCGCACTTGCAAAACAGATGATCGATTTTAACAAGAACACCTTTGAAAACACTTGCGATACGATGTGCGTGCTCCAGGAACAGTCGGAGAAGATAATCAATACCTTCGTTGCGCAGGCTCCCTGGGTCCCGGATGAAGGGAAAAAGATGATTGCCGACATGACTGCCGCGTACAAAAAGGGCTTAACGGAATTCCGGAAGGCCGTAAATGACAATTTCGGCAGGATGGAAGCCTATTTCGACCAGGTGGGAAAGGCACAGTGAGCACAGCGCCGGGGTCGCGGAACGTAAATCTCAGCCGAAGCGGTTATTCCACGTGAAGGAGACCGGACGCGACGATTCGCCCGATGAGTTTTGGCCGTCCGAGGACATGCTCCCGCACCTGCTCAAACGGCTCCGGGTCCGGACTCTCCGGATGCGCAAAGCGATGCGCATCGTCGAGGGTGTCCGGGGTTGCCGGACAATCCTGAAGTATTCATGGGAATCAGCGCTTGCGCCCTGGTTTGCTTAGTACTCCATTTCATAAGTATGATGCCGAATCGCCTCAACGATGATTTCGGGCGGGCATTAAGCCCGCCCCTACGCAAGATAACCGGCCCCGTAATGCAGGGGCGGGATTTATTCCCGCCCGATACGGCACCGAGAAATGGACCACCTGGTCTCGCGTGTGGCAGGCGTACGTACGACACTGAAAAAATCCATCCGGTTAGCGGCACCTCAATAGTGTCAGGCCGATCAAAGGGCGTCCGCTGACCTTGAGGTCTGCAGATCGCGCCGGGGCGACCGCACCGGGCAGGGGCGGTCCACTGCAACCGAGCCAATTATTCCCCGCTCAAAAAGAGAGTTTTCTGAAGTTATGCTACTGCGTTGTCAACATGTTTTTCACAAGTCGTCACCCCCGCGCAGGAGGCTGTGTCGTAATGGGGAAAACAATCAGGAACCGTTAGAAAAGTGGAAAGGAGACCCTGGTTCCCGGCCCCCGGATTAAAAACTTCCGGGGCAAGCTTCGCCGGGAAGACGGGCTCTGATTGACACCAGATTTCCGCCTTTGAGTGGGAATCTATTAAGAGCCCAACAATTGTGACACAGTCGCGCAGGGGGGGGTCCAGAGTGTGTAGGTGGCTGAAAATAAACTGGATTCCCGCCTTCGCGGGAATGACGGCTTCAGGTCTGAACCTGTAAGAATTTTGTTGACAAAGTACTACCTGGACAGCCCGCTCAGCCATTCGTCGAATTTCAATGGAAGCTTGGGGGACCAGAAGAGCTTCCTTTTTTCTGTTGAGACCCCACATTTTTTTCTCAGGGTTGCGGACAATAGTGGATAAATCAAGGAGAGAAGCCGGTTTGTAAGGATATGACGTGAATCGTGATGTGATTCATGGTGCCTTACATGGCCACACGCACACGTCACACGGGCAGGGCAGCCGGGCAGGTCGCTGCGCACTTTTAAGGAGATAGATACTTTTATAGGGAAATCTCGTGCGCGATCCCTACGGGGGAAACCCTCAGGCCAAACATCGCGTTGACCCTTTCAGATTTTTGCGCCAAATTTTCACTTGTTCTGTGGGTGCCTGGGCCATTCCGATGACAAAATAAGTCCTGTAGCGCACCAGTTCTTAGTTGTCCGCTCGTAAAATTCTTCGACCGGACGGGATTCACAAACACTTGCCAGTTGCCGACCAACTTGAGTCATCAAAACATGGCCTACCTCAAGATTGCACTCTTGAGAAGGTACTTGAATCAAATGGACATGTTCAAAATAGGAGGCCTTGAAGGTAATCGGCTCTTTAGTTTTCCTTACGAAACCTGCGAGAGAGTCGAACACAATTAGACCTATTGAGTCCAGATGGGTCAGCACACCAAAAGAAACACCATATTCTAAGTACATCGGATCATTGAAGTCATTAATCAGTGCCACTGGTTCTCCATCCAAGACCCAACAAAAACTTTGCAAACGAGTGAATTGCTCCGCATCAGACTTGTCCAATGTGGCCAGGAAATTAACCGTTCGCTTTGAGTATGTGCCTGGATTGTTAGCCTCACCCGCTAAAACCCTTGCCCATAGACTCTGCATCTGTTCATCAGAGATTAGCTTGCACCTGTCGAAGAAGTGGGCAATCCAATCGTTCTCCATACCCTGTGGTTTTGCGTCTGGTGACAGATCGGGCAAAGCTTTGCTAGTAATGGATTCCATATTGGACTGTTTGTTCATCTCTTCGGCGACAAACCTTGTCAGAGCACGTCTCTTTAGCTCATCCCTCTCAATCTCAGCAAGGAGCTGGATTTTTGCCGCCTCTGCCTCTGCCCGGGCCAGTCTTTTTGTTTGCCAGGGTCGCGCCAAGCCACCTATGCCGGTTGAAATTCTCTCGATTAAAAGCTCTCCAACTTTGGAGAGTCCACTCAGACTTATGAGGGATTTATCATCTTCCATGCGGACCTCGAAGAACTTCTTCAGGCAGGTCAGAACCTCTCCAACAAGAACCTCTCTACAAAGCCAATCACACCGGCGACACTCTCAGGTGTGATCTTGTCCCAATTGGCATGCATTGCCCAATCCCTGATTTTAGGCATACCTTCAAGGAACTTGCTTTGAGCGCCACTGACTAGACCCTTTGATTTGAGCGCATTCACGACTGTTTGCATATCCTTATCATCTAAATCGTGATCATTAGCCCGAGCATAGCGCTTGAGCGCGTCCTCCAGAGCAGCACAAGCCAGCACAGCAGCCACGTCCTTGTGACCTTCAGCAAGGCTCTGTTTAGCCAATAAGACAAAATCCCCGAAGACTTCCCCTGAGACTGCCTTTTCGAGGGAAAAGACGTGACCTCCCTCGTAGTCTTCTTTGGCTGCATGGAAAACGCCAAGAGCGGCATTAAGTTGGGATGTAGTTATAACTTGCTGGGGAAAAACGAAGTCATAGATCCTTCGGAAGTTCTGAAGATGTGTCTGCAACCCTGCATTTTCCAGAAGGTTCAAAACACTTGTTGACCACTTATGCCATTCCTGCCCCGCTCTGTTTGAAGTGGTTTGAAGTTCACTGAACCTCTGTCGTATGCGCTCATCGAGTCTCATCGGTCACCCCGGCAATCAAACTCTGAGGTTTTGTGAATTTGTGACAGACTATCACAATATCAGTTCGTGAACAAACTTTCGGTACGGTTCGGCCAGCACCACATTTTGCAAGGGGAAAGCCTGAGACGAGATGCTGAAGGGTTCCCTTCTTCACTAAGTGACTCAGCCATGTCACGTCATTCCCCAATTTTTGCAATGGCAATCCCCTGGTTTTGCGTTAGTATGAACCCGCCGCTCACAGTGGAGGGACGCATCATGAAGAAGTTCATCTATGAAGAGTGCCACTTACTTACCAATCTGGCAAGCCTAGCGATCATCCTTGGCGTGGTATTCGCGGTATTCACAGTCCGAAACGAGGTGGTGAAGATGAAGGCTGACAGGGCGCAAAGATCAGCCAGCCTGATGCTGAAACTTGACGACAAACTCAATAGGTATGAGGACATTATCAATGAGCTAGACACAGACGACACTGGATTTAAGCCCATTGAGAAATTCGGTCAAGACCGCGTGGAGGGCCTCATCGGCACATATGATATGATCGGGGAGTTGGCTAAGCACGACTTGTTGTTGTGTTCAATGCTCTACAATGAGTTCTCTTACGATATAGTCAGGGCATGCCGGAACCCTGAACTTAAGGCCTACATAGCCTGGATAAGGAAGCAGGATAGCACATTATATGTGAATTTCATCGACCTGTGCGATAAGTTTAGAAAGGGCGGGAGGGGCTGCAAGGATCAGTAAGGATTGCCTTAAGTGGCTCCCCTCTCCAGAGGGCGCTAGCTAACTCGATCATCACGACCGCCGTTTGGAAGATCACGCGCCTTCACGCCCCACGCCAGATTTGAAGTCCAGGAGCTAAGGAGATCGAGAGGTTTTCTCTTCGTGTCACGGACGAAATCTCCCTAACTAACACGGAAACCTGATGGCGTGGTCCAGGTGCTTGGTAAGCCAGCGTTATTCATAACTCCGGCCACTTCCTGCCATATGCCCAAGCCGAGATGTTCCTCCATCGAAGACACAAGCCGCTGCTCATTCGCATTGATTCTACTTGGTTAGCCCGCTCAGCCATTCGTCGAATTTCAATGGAAGCTTGGGGGACCAGAACAGCTTGCGAAAATGGTAACCGTAAATTGCCATGGTTATCGCTTCGCTGAAGGCGTCGCTGTAGTTGGAAATCGAATTCTTCATGAGCCTCCAGTAGTAGTTTCTGGACTTGCCGTCGAGAACCCCGAGGTACCAGAGCGAGCGGATGAAGGCCTGGAGGTCGTTGTTCCGCAGGCATGTCCTGGCCCTGGGGCGGTAGGTGCGAAGAAATGTAAGTATGCGGTTATAGTACATTTCAGGTGAATAGACCGAATTCATGACCCAGCGGTAGCCCTCGATGATCTTCGTCCGGTCCATTCTGGTAGCGAAGTTGAGCGCCCCGCCAAAATCGGTATTGTTCCCGGAAGTCTTGAACAGCATTCTTCCCTCGCTCTCGAGGCGCGAATACAGCCGGGTCCCGGGAATAGCGGTAAGCAGTCCGACCATGGCGGTTACGATGCCGTTTCTCTGAATGAAGTTTACCTGCCTTTGAAAAACGTCCGGAGGGTCGCTGTCAAAACCGATTATGAACCCTCCCATGACGGCCATGCCACGGTTGTGTATCATGGTGACGGATTCGGAGAGGCTGCGCTTGAGGTTCTGCGCCTTGCCGCATTCCTTCAGGCCTTCTTCTACAGGCGTCTCGAGGCCGAGAAAAACCTTGTTGAACCCGGCCTGCACCATGAGATCCATCAGCTCCGGGTCCTCGGCGAGATTTACGGAAGCTTCCGTAAAGAAGTTCAATCGCCGCAACCGGCCTTTTTGCCACTCTATAATGCTTCTGAGAAGGCCTTTCACCTTCTCCTTGTTGCCGATGAAGTTGTCATCGACAATAAAGACGGATCCGCGCCAGCCCCTTGAGTAGATAGCGTCCAGCTCGGCCAGCACCTGTTGGTCCGACTTGAGTCTGGGTACCCGTCCGTTCATGACTATTACGTCGCAGAACTCGCAGTTGAACGGGCATCCCCTGGAATACTGGATGGAAATCGCGGCGTAATTGTCCAGATTGATAAGTTCCCACATGGGAACGGGGACACCGTCCAGACTGGGGGGTGTCGAAGCGCGGTATTCTTTCTTGATACGTCCCGCTCCGAGGTCTCTCGCCAGTTCGGAGATTACCGACTCGGCCTCCCCGAAAACCAGGCAATCCAGATCGGCGAAGTCGTCCGGGTAGGCCCGGAAAAGGGGGCCTCCCCCGACCACCCTGACACCCAGCGCGCGGCAACGGTCCGCGACCTGCCCGGCGGATTCCTTCTGGGCGATCATCGCGCTGATGAAGACGTAATCCGCCCACATCAGGTCCTTGTCTTCAAGCGCGCTCACGTTCAAGTCGACCAGTTTTTTTTGCCAGAACGCAGGGAGCATTGCCGCGACGGTCAGTGCCCCGAGCGGCGGAAAGGCAGCTTTCCTGCGCACAATCCTGAGCACATGTTTGAAGCTCCAGAATGTCTCGGCCACCTGCGGATAGACCAGAAGGATCTTCATGGGGGGTCCTTATGCAAGGGGGAACCGCAAATATAATGTTTAACTTTAAGGCCGGCTCTTCGCCAGGTCAATAAAGATCTCAAGGATGCGCTTTAACCAATTATACGTCGCCCTTCATTGCTTTTTTGTGGACAATTTCGAACATTTTGGTTACTTGCCTAAAATCCTCGCATGGCAGATTTGGCGACAAGCGAGCGTTCCCGTGGTCAAGCGCGCGGGAACTTTTCATCTGATTGCGCAACCCAATTTTCCAATGAGCAGAGGGATTCATTCGCATGGCACTGGTGGTGCAAAAATATGGAGGAACTTCCGTTGCCGACCCCGAACGGATCAAGGCGGTGGCCAGGCGGGTCCTTGCGCGGAAACAGGCCGGCGACCAGTTGGTTGTCGTCCTTTCGGCCCGCGCCGGCGATACCGACCAACTCCTAAAGCTGGGGCGCCAGATTGTCGACAACCCCGATGCCCGCGAGATGGACGTTTTGCTCGCAACCGGCGAGCAGATCACAATTGCCTTGTTTTGCATCGCGGTAAAAGCGATGGGCTCCGAGGCGGTCTCGATGACGGGGTACCAGGCGGGGATCATCACAGACGGCCGTTTCGGCCAGGCACGCATAAACTGGATTCAGACCGAGCCGATTCTGGAGAAGCTGAGCGAGGGCAAGATAGTCGTAGTGGCCGGGTTCCAGGGCTACGACGATGAGGGAAACATTACCACCCTCGGAAGGGGAGGGTCCGATACGACCGCCGTGGCGCTCGCCGCCTCTCTCGAAGCGAGCGTCTGCGAGATATACACGGACGTGGAAGGCGTATTCACCGCCGATCCCAACGTATGCTCAAAGGCTCGCAAACTGGAGAAGATAAGCTACGAGGAGATGCTGGAGATGGCCAGCATGGGCGCAAAGGTCCTCCATCCCCGCTCCGTCGAATTCGGCATGAAGTACGGCGTGCCCATAATGGTGCTCTCCTCGTTCTGCGAAGTCCCGGGCACACTCGTCACACGGGAGGATGAAATGATGGAAAAAGTGGCGGTCATAGGAGTCACCTGCAATATGAGCGAGAGCAGGGTCACAATAACAAACATCCCCGACCAGCCGGGAATAGCCGCGAAGGTTTTCCGGCCTATTTCCGCAGCAAGCATAAATGTCGATCTCATCGTCCAGGGGACCAGCGGCGAGCCGGGCAAAGCGGACATATCCTTTACCGTGCCCCAGGTCTCTTACGATCAGACGATGGATATTCTGAATTCGATTGCGCCCGAGTTGGGCAACTGCCGGGTGCTGGGCGATACCGAGATTGCGAAGGTTTCGATAATCGGCCTGGGAATGCGCAGCCATAGCGGCGTGGCGACCAAGATGTTCGAAACGCTTTCCAGAGAAAACATCAATATCAAGATGATCGCCACTTCGGAAATAAAGATTTCCTGCGTAATCGACGCAAAATATGCCGAATTGGCCCAAAGGGTTCTGCATGACGCCTTCGGGCTGGAAAAGAAATCCCCTGGGGGCGCTACACAATGTCAGGGAGAAAAATAACCAACGACGGCCGGCTTGAACTTGCCGAAATGGTATGATCCCCCTGCCGGCCGTTTTATGAATTCGCCATACATCGGAAGCCGCTCCATTCGAATTGCCCGGTATCCTAAGCTCTGCCCCTGTTTCATCTCAGCCCCCGCCCTCCTGATTGCTTACCGGGATTTCAAAAGCAGGCCGATAGCCGGGAGAACAGGCCAATGGAAGTGAAAATTTATGACACCACGCTCCGGGATGGAACGCAGGCCGAGGATTTTTGCCTGTCTGCGGAAGACAAGGTCCGTATAGCGCTGAAACTCGATGATGTCGGCATTCACTTCATCGAGGGCGGCTGGCCCGGATCGAACCCGAAGGATGCGGACTTCTTCAAGGAAATCCGCAACTATCATGTCAAGCAGGCACGTATCGCGGCTTTCGGCTCGACACACCATCCGGCCTCAACCGCCGCCGCCGATCCCAATCTTAAGGCGCTGCTCGAAGCCGATACCGAACTGGTCACGATTTTCGGAAAGAGCTGGACGGTACATGTGAAAGAAGCCCTGCATACCACCCTGGACCGCAACCTCCAGTTGATTTCAGACAGCATCGGCTTTTTGCGGCAGCAGGGCAAAACGGTGTTTTACGACGCGGAGCATTTCTTCGATGGATTTAACGCCGATCCCAGCTTTGCCCTGGCAACTTTGGCAAAGGCGACGGAAGCAGGCGCGGAATGCGTGATCCTGTGCGATACAAATGGAGGGTCTCTTCCGAGTCGAATCCAGGCCGGAATTAGAGCAGTCAAAGACGCCTTCCCCGGCATTCCTTTCGGAATCCACACCCATAACGACTCGGACCTCGCCGTGGCCAACTCCCTTACCGCCGTCGAGATGGGCGCCGTCCAGGTCCAGGGAACGATCAACGGGGTCGGGGAAAGATGCGGAAACGCGGACCTTTGCTCCATAATCCCCAATATTTGCCTGAAAATGGGACACACCTGCCTTGGTCCGGAGCAGCTCAGGAAGTTGAGGCAGGTAAGCCGGTTCATCCTGGAGCTTGCAAACGTCCCGTCCGATCGGTATCAGCCCTTTGTGGGGCGGTGCGCTTTCGCGCATAAAGGCGGGATACACATCAGCGCGGTCGAAAAGAACCCGGCCACGTATGAACACATCGATCCCGGCCTGGTAGGAAACAAACGCCGAATCCTGGTGTCGGACCTCTCCGGGCGCGCGGCGATAAAGAAAAAAGCCCAGGAATTCGGCCTCAAGCTATTGAAAAATGACCCGGTGGCCATGCAAGTGCTGGAAGAACTGAAGGACCTCGAGAACCAGGGATTTCAATACGAAGCCGCCGAAGCAAGTTTCGAGCTTCTCATCAATAGAATGATGGGTAAGAGCAAAAAATATTTCGAACTTGTGAGCTTCCGGGTGATAGATCAAAAGCAGAGTGAAGACAAGGAACCGGTTGCCGAGGCAACCATCCAGGTCCGCGTGGGAGGACAGCTCGAACATACGGCGGCCCTCGGAAACGGGCCGGTGAACGCCCTGGACAAAGCCCTGCGAAAATCTCTGGAAAAATTCTACCCCGAACTCAGGGGCATGGAACTGGTTGACTACAAGGTGCGGGTTTTGCCCGGACAGCCCGGCACCTCGGCGAAGGTGCGCGTTCTCATAGAATCCACCGACGGTCAAGACAACTGGAGCACCGTAGGCGCATCCCATGACATAATCGAAGCGAGCTGGCAGGCCCTTGTCGACAGCATTAATTACAAAATGTACAAAGCGGAAAAAGTCAAAAACTCAAGAAAATCCGGGACGGAAAAAAAAGCCCCATCAAGCGGTGACTTTATCTGATCAGGGAGCGAGAAGCGAGAAGCGAGGAGCAAGAAGAAGGAAGCGGGAATTCACCACGGCCGCAAAGGCTACGGGAAAAAAGCGCCGTAGCCGCGAGCACATCCTTCCGGCTAATCTTTTCTCCGTGTCCTCGGTTTCGGAATGATTGTTTGGGTTTTCACTAGAAACTAAAAACTGAAAACTAATCTGCGGTCCGCACGCGTCGGCAGGTTTTGACATTGTGAGAGAAAAACTCTCAGAATGGGCTTGCTAGAATCTAACGGGCCCGGCGTAGCCGGCTAACTCTGCGTATCCGTTTCCATCTATGGTCCGGCCCCCGGCGGAGCCTTCAGCCCTGATGCTTCCCTCCCAGTAGGTTATGCGAGTGCTGCCGGGACTTTGCATCTCCTGGTCGGCCAAATTCGGCGCGATCCTGATGCTCAGATCGAGCGGCACAATCTCCAGCAGCCATGAGGAGGGGTAGAGCGCCCCCGAATGAGGACTTTTCCACTTTTCAAGTGTGTGCAAACGGATATCTCCGGCGAAAAGCCTGACTTGCTTTCCTTGCCTGTCCACGAAAGTCCCGCTCGATATCGGGCCGTGCTCGCCGTTTTTTTCCCGCATGAGGTAGACCATCAGCTCGCTGCCGTCCGAGAATTGCAGGCCGAACCAGTCCCAGCCGGCAAATCGAGGATTCAACGGGGTCGTCGAGAACTCGTGATCCATCCATGCGGTCCCGCGAACAGACTTTTCCCTCCCGCCCACGGAAACGTTGCCGGAAACTTCCAGGCGAGGAATAGAATAATAGCAGCTTCCCTCCCCTGGACATTCTCCTTTGATGCTCCAGCCGGAATCACCGTGGGCTGCCGGGTCTTTGAGGGGAATCAGTTTCAGGCTTAAGGCAAAATCGGCCGATTTTGCCCTGAGAAGGTGATTCGCCGGCGTAATTGCGGCGCTACAGCCGTTCACGAATATTTTGAATGTACCCTCCGCCTCCCTTGCCCCGGCCAGTTCCAAAGCCGCCCTGGACATTCTGTCGAAACGGAGAAATCTATCGGATGTAATGTCCGATATGGCAGCATGGACGGCGAATACCTGATCGCTTCGCCAAGCCGACTGTTTTTCCGAAGGAGGCTTTCCTTTGAATGCCGGGACTGTGCCCATCCGGAAGAAGGTGAGTTGAAACCCGTAACGGGCGCCGTCTTCGGCACGCAGATTACCGGTGTAATACCACCACTCGGTTCGGCAATCCGGGTGAGCGGCATGATCCCGCGGAAAGCTGAAATTGCAGGGACCGGAGATAAACCGGAAGTCGGCGGCCCCGGCAATCCGAAGTGAAAAAAAGGCGAAGATCGCCAGCAAACCCACCGCCGGGATCAATTTGATGCGTGCTCTGTCAGGCCTGATTATCCGCATATTGACTCATTTAATGTTTTTAGTTTTCAGTTTCCAGTTTTTAGTTAACAGCTTCAAAGAACGGGGTGACCATCAGGCCTGCGGAGATTGCGCGATCATCATCGAGGAGCCCTGCATCTCCCGTAGCAGGAAAAGGCCACTAAATGGGCATGACCCTCAGAATCATAAACCTAGCCAAAGATATTTGAAATTTCAAATCAAGGAGCAGGGAGCAAGAAGCAAGGAGGGGGGAATATTTTAAAATTTTGAAAACTCAGTGGATGCATGCCAAAATAACCGCAGACCCGAAGATTGCGGCGAAAGATGCGCCGCAGGCGAGCCGCGTGTTTGAGTGTGCGGTGCGCACACGCCGGCAGGTTTTGACATTGTGAGAGAAAAACTCTCACAATGGGCTTGTCAGAATCTACGCTAAAAGCTCCCCGCTCCCTGTTTTTTCTCCGCATCTCCGTGTCAGTTTTCCTCCCCGCTCCCTGCTCCCACCCCCTGTGCCCCACTTTTCACATCTTGACCACATTGCAAGCACCCGCCAAATCCTTACAGTTTTTATAAGGCGTTAAAGTAGATCAGAGTGCGCGAAGCGGCATTGACATAGAAGATTGAAGAGGGAGGACCAGATGGAAAGTGTATTGATTGATTGTAAGAGGTGCAGCACCCTTGCCCCGGAAATCATGGAATATTCCAGCCGATTATGCAGGCTTTGCAATGTTGCGCATTGTGACGAATGTCTCAACGAAGCGGGATATTGTACTCCATGCAGCGAGAAAATGGACCATTCCAAAGAGGATGCAATCCCGGTGTGAACCGTTCAGCCAGGCTGAAACCGCCCAGGGGCGAAAACAGATGGCGCGGACATCCTCGATGAAGTCCGCGCCATTGGTTTCGATCTTTCCGGAACGCCTTTAGTGGTGTTCTCAGACCTTTTTTTCCGCAACCAGCCGGCTGAAATGCTCAAAAGAACGATCATAAGTTCTTTCAGCATCCGGGGGGAAACAGCAACCGGGAAGTTGCCTGTTCTTCAAATGGTACTCGATGCATTCGCAGCATATGCCCTGCCTGGGGCACGAGCCATAGCTGCAGGTACACCTTTTGAGGTTTTGTTCCTTCCTGCATTCCATCAGTGGGCTCCAGCCGCACTCGAGTCGCCTTTACCGCCCTTTATGAGAGCTGCCACCAACAGACAGAAAAGGATTATTTCCCAGATTATTACTCCAGTATAGCTCTCTGTCAGTCCATAGGTAATCCCACCGCCGATAATGGCCGGAACTGCCGCGAGCACTATCATTCCGAAACACCACGCCCAATTCATCAGCATCTCCCGCGAATAAATGAATAAAACACCTTCACAAACTTCCCGAATTCTGCTTTCCTAGCACAAGGTTTACAAGGTTTCAATATTTTTGTATTGCGGTGTTCAGCCGGGCCATAGGTATGCTTCGGAATTGCAACTTGAAAAATCCCGGTGTCCCTTCGGGGCTAATCGCTTTCATCGCCGCTGCCGCAGCGTTTTCCGCATTCTATTCCATACTTCTTAATCTTGTAATGGATGGCCCTTCGGCTAATTCCCAGCAGATTGGCGGCATCTTTTTGAACAAAACCCGCCTGCTGAAGCGCCCTCAAAATTGCATTGCGCTCACTTTCCTCCAGCGAAAGCGATGAAATGTCGCCTGTGGCCTCAAGGGATTTGTGCGGCGCATCGGGAAGCCCGGAGAGGCGCAAGTCGCTTTTGCGCAGGACACCGTCGCTGCACAGGACCACGGCGCCCTCAAGGGCATTTTTCAATTCCCTGACATTTCCCGGCCAGGGATATTCGCAAAGCCACTTGATCGTTTCGGCAGGCAGCCTGACAGGCTCAAGATTCTGGTTTTTGCAGAAATTTTCCACAAACTGTTGCGCCAGCACCGGTATATCCTCTCGCCGGTCCCTCAGCGGCGGGATCTTGAGGGTGACCACGCGCAGCCTGTAGTAGAGGTCTTCACGAAACTCTCCTGCCGCCACTTCTTCCGGAAGATCGATGTTGGTGGCTGCAATCACACGGCAGTTCACCGAAATTTCCTTGAGGTCTCCTATCCTCCTGATGATCCTGTCCTCCAGAAATCTGAGCAGCCTCACCTGCATGTCGTGGGATACATTGCCAATCTCGTCCAGAAAAAGAGTCCCTTTGTCGGCGGCCTCGATCAATCCTTTTTTGTCTTTTATTGCATGAGTAAATGCGCCCCGGACATGGCCGAAAAGCTCGCTTTCCAGCAACCCGGCCGGCGTGGAGCCGCAGTCCACAACGATGAAAGGCTGAGCCCGGCGGGGACCTCTCTGGTGGAGCAGGCGAGCGATCCGCTCTTTGCCGACTCCGCTCTCGCCCAGAATCAAAACGTTCACGTCGCTCCGGGCAAGCCGGTCAACCAGATCGTACAACTCGCGCATTGCCGGACTTTTCCCGCCCCAGAGCGATTCGCTCACAGGAGGAAGTGTATCGAGGGTGGGCTTGGGGGCGCTTTTTCCGAGAACTTCCTGAACCTTCGAGATCAAGTCGCGGCCGTTAAAAGGTTTGGTCAGGTAATCGACGGCCCCGGCCTTGAGCGCTTTTACCGCGTCCGGAATCGTCCCGTAAGCCGTCAGGAACATGACCGGCAAACCGGGACGGACTTGCTGGGCCGCGGAAAAGAGGTCCATTCCTCCCATGCCGGGCATTTTCACGTCAGTAATTAACAGATCGACCTGCCTGCTCTTCAGTATCTCAAGGGCTTCCTCACCCCCTGGGGCGGTAAGGACCTGGTAGTCAATGGAGGAAAGCCTTGCCTCGAGAACGGCCAGGATGTTCAGGTCATCATCGACAACAAGAATTATCGGTTTAACGGCCATCTTCATTTGGGGGGCGCAGGTGTCGCCGGAGAGGCTTCCTGCTTCTTCTCCTGATATTTACGATGTATCTCCTCAAGGGATTCAAGCTGATGGCGAAGGCGCCGAATTTCACGATCGCGTATTTCGAGCTTTGACCGAAGGCTTTGCATTTCCTTCTCCTTGAGCATTTCCCTGGCTTCAGTCTCTTTGGCGGCCCTGCCGCCATGGGACCTGGCTGCAATCGCATCTTTGATAGCGGGTTCGAGGCGCAGAAGGAAAGGGGTCAGCAGCCTGGGGTCTTCGCACCCCGGCCCGGACCTGGACTGCCCGCTCCATTTCTTCCAACTGGATAGAGCGTCCCTAAATTCTTCAGTGGTATGGGCGAGAATGAACTCGGCGGATGCAAGCCCGAACAGGGCCTGCCGGGAGATCTCGGGAGTCTGCGCGCTTTCGCTCAACATGCCGAACAAGTTTTTTGCACTCCCGTAGTCACCCGCATTAAAGGCGCCTAAGGCGTCGTCCAGGAATTTTTGCTCGACTTCCTGGCGAATGGAGGTCTGGGGTGAGGCCGATTCTTCTCCAACGGCCCACGCGAGCGCGAACGACCCGGAAATCAACAGGAAAATAGCAGGAACGAAAAACCTGCGTCGAATCTCCGTTTTCAGGAACATAGGTTCATTCTCTCGGATATATTGGAAGAGTGAAGCTGAACGTGCTTCCCTCACCCGGTTTACTGCGAACTCCGATTTCGCCTCCGTGCGTTTCGACTATATGCTTGGAAATGCTCAGCCCCAGGCCGACACCGTCAACTTCATCCCGAGTGCCTGAGGCCCTGTAGTATTTATGAAAGACGAGGGCCTGCTCTTCCTCTGGAATACCCTGGCCATGGTCCGTGACCGAAAACACCAGGTTGGAGCTTTTTCCCGAATCGTCTCGTTTCACTGAAACGAGGATATCGCTACCCTGTGCAGAAAACTTTATAGCATTTCCGATCAAATTGAGCAAAACCTGCTGCATATTGTCGGGATCACAATAAAATTCAGAAATGGCCGGATCGACTTCCGAACTGATGGAAACCCCTCTCGCCTCCGCTGCCGGAACAAGCCTTGAAATAGTGCTTTGAACGAATTCTTCAAGCGCTATCGACCTTGGATGGATTTCAACTGCTCCGGCTTCCAGACGTGATATTTGCAAAAGATGATTCAGCAGGGTAGTGATACGTTCCAGTTCATGGCTGGCGATCAATAGAAAGCGCCTCTGTTTTTCATTTATGTCACCCATTACCTCTTCGGAAATCAGGTTCACGGATTCACGTATAGAAGTCAGAGGAGTCCGGATTTCGTGGCTGAGCATGGAGATAAAATCCGACCTCATGCGCTCTTCCTCGGTGAGCCGGGCGGCCATATCGTTAAAAGTTCTCGCCAACTCGCCGAATTCATCGTTTGAATATACCTTGATCGGGTCGGTCAGTCCCGAGCGGGACATAGACTTTATTCCTCGCCGCAATTCACGGAGCGGGCGGATCATACCGAAGCTGAAACCTATCACCCCGAACAGCCCGACCAGCAGAGAAGCCGAAACCCCCACAAACCCCCATTGAACAGCCTGGCGCCCCTGCCTGTTGAGACTTTTTACCATGTCTTCGATCTGCTGCTCGTTCGCCGCCCTGGCTTTTTGTATCTTTTCGACCCATTGGTTTATCAGATCTTCATTCAGCCACAGCACGTCCGGCTGCTCGGAGTCGGCCTGCTTGTGGCCGCCCGCTTCAAGCTGTTCCTGGTATTGCCGGTAAAGTCCCTCCCAGGGAAGGTCTCCAGCGCTGCCATTACCCGGACCCAGCCATATGATTTCATACAAATTGGCCTCGTATTCCTTCTGGGCAGCGGCAAAGTACTCCTTATACTCCTCTTTTTTCAGAAGATCGTATTTCTTTTGATTTTCAGCCATCCACCAGAGCGTATCGATCATCTTCTTGGCCGCGGTCGATATCCGGTAGTTCCGGTTGGCAATATTCTCGGATATTTGGCCCAGTGCATGAATGTGGACGAAAAGAAATACGATGGTCCCGTAAAAAATAAGACACGCCAAAAGATACCAGGCAAAAAGCTTGGCCAATATTCCGAATCTGATTTTCATCGACATTGGACTGTCCGTCTGCGCTTCGTTTGCAATAGACCTTGTCCCTCCTGAAACACAGGATGTGACAATAGTAAATCATCGGAAAAGCATCGAAAAGCGAAAAATAACAGGCAAGGCTTGCCTGGCTCTCCATTTTCTCGAACGGTTGTCACATTTGCTTTTGTTGACAGTCATTGCAGGGACTATACCCTCCCCCGTCAGCTCGTCTATCGCAGAGCATGCATCAGGAGCCTGCCTTCTGAGATGACGGGCAAGCCTGCCCAGGTCCTGGGGCCGTTCCGGTGTAAGCCTAACGAAGCACGTTTTCCCCGCATGAGCGGATCTTTCTCGCGGTTTGCGTCTATCTGCAAATCGGGTTTTTCTTGACGAACGGTCAACAACGGGGTTATGGAAACGAACGCTGACTTAAATGCTCATGGTTCCCATTCAGGTTGCACTCTTCTCCTGTGCTGCCGCTTCCCAATGCCCTCGATGAAAATCTCGCTGAACCGGCGGTGGGACCTGACGTGTCGACTTGCATCCTGGTATAATAAAGTTAGAGTTTGTTACAGCTTGTTCAGTTTTTTTCGGCGGATGCAGCCGGGTGGCGGCCCTGATTTGCCGGCCCGCGAAGTATCGGCTGATCAGAATCCATACCCTGGGAAAACATTCGGCTGACCGCACAGCGCGCGTGACGGGCGAGCAGGGCGGGATGTATTCGGTTGAGCGAGGCACATTGCCGGGTAACGCCAAAGATTGGCGACGAGACTTCGCTTAATGTAGTTAACGCATCTGTCATACGAGGAAATCGGGAATGTATAGGATTGTTGAAAAACAAGTTCTGAGTGACGTCACGAAACTGATGGTGGTCGAAGCGCCCCAGATTGCCCGGAAGGCAAGGGCAGGCCAGTTCATCATCGTGCTCATGCACGATAAGGGCGAACGTATTCCTCTCACCATAGCCGACTACGACCGGGATGCAGGCACAATCACCATGATTTTTCAGGAAGTCGGCAAATCCACCATGCAAATGGGAACGATGGAGGTGGGAGATGAATTCAAAACCATTGTCGGCCCGCTCGGACACCCAACGGAGATAGAGAGTTACGGAAAGGTGATGTGTGTAGGCGGCGGCGTGGGGATCGCCCCTGTCTATCCGATTGCGCGGGAACTCAAGGAGGCCGGAAACTACGTTATATCCGTCATCGGCGCCAGGACGAAAGAACTGCTGCTCTGGGAGGACAAAATGAGGGCCGTCTCCGATGAGCTGATCGTCACCACCGATGATGGATCCCATGGGCGCAAGGCCCTGGTCACGGTGCCGATCAAGGAGATCCTGGAAGCCCAACCCGGACAAATCGCCAAAATTTGGGCCATCGGACCGGCCATTATGATGAAGTTCGTCGCAGCTACCACCAAACCATTCAATGTTCCAACCGTTGTCAGTCTGAACACGATCATGGTGGACGGCACGGGAATGTGCGGGGGCTGCCGCGTTTTGACCGAGGAAGGCGCCAAATTCGTGTGCGTGGATGGACCGGAATTCGACGCTCAGACCGTCGACTGGAACAGCCTGTTGTCGCGGATGGCGTTTTACCGATCCGAAGAGGCAGAGGCGGTCGAACGCTGGCGGAATACCCATCAGTGCAAATTGACGGGCGCTGTTGCGAAGGGAGCTGAATAATGGCTGAATTGACCAAAAAAGAAAGGATGAAGATCCCCCGCCAGGATATGCCGGTACAGAAAGCTGACGACCGGGTTAAAAACTTCAACGAGGTTGCTCTCGGGTTTACACTTGAACTCGCCCGCAAGGAGGCCGAACGCTGTCTGCAGTGCAAGGAACCCAAATGCATGGAGGGCTGCCCGGTCGAGGTTTCCATCCCCGAGTTCATCGAGGCCGTGCGTTCGGGCGATATGACAGAAGCCGTTCGCATCATGAAGGACAAAAATAACCTGCCGGCGATTTGCGGCAGGGTCTGCCCCCAGGAAGTGCAATGCGAATCGCGCTGCATTCTTGGCAAAAAGGGGGAACCGGTTGCCATAGGGCGTATTGAACGGTTCGTAGGCGATTTTGAACTTGACTGCAGCACGTGCCAGATCGGCAGGGGACCTTCGACCGGAAAGAAAGTGGCGGTAGTCGGCTCGGGCCCCGCCAGCCTGACCTGCGCTGTCGACCTGGCCCGCATGGGACACGACGTTACTATATTCGAATCCCTGCACACTCCCGGCGGGGTGCTCGTATACGGTATTCCCGAGTTTCGGCTTCCAAAGGCGGTGATACGGGCTGAAATCGAAACCGCGGCAAAGGCGCTTGCCATTGAGATCCTTACCGATCACGTGATAGGGCGCACTCTCACCATCGATGAACTGGCGGCCGAGCACGATGCCATTTTTCTGGGCACCGGCGCGGGCCTTCCCATGTTCATGCGAATTCCGGGAATCAATCTTAACGGAGTGATGTCCGCCAATGAATTTCTCACTCGCGTCAACCTCATGAGGGGGTATCAGTTTCCCGAGTTCGATACTCCGGTCAAGATTGGAAATAAAGTGGCAGTTATCGGCGCCGGAAACGTCGCAATGGATTCGGCGCGCTGCTCTCTTCGGTTGCAATCCCTGCGCTCCAAGAACGGCCAACCGGAGGGAGAAGTCCATATCGTCTATCGCCGCTCACCCGCAGAGGTCCCGGCCAGGCTGGAGGAAGTCCACCACGCCCAGGAAGAAGGGGTCATTTTCGACTTTCTGACCAACCCCGTGGAAATAATCGGGGACGAGAAGGGGGCGGTGCGCGCCATGCGCTGTATCCGGATGGAACTGGGGGAACCCGACGCTTCCGGCCGCCGCAGTCCGGTTCCGATCAAGGGGTCCGAGTTTGAAATGGAAGTGGATCAGGTGATTATGGCCCTGGGGACCAGCCCAAACCCGCTGGTTTTCATAAACGCCGGCGGCCTCGAGCGCTCAAGACACGGGACCGTAGTCGCCAACCAGGAAACCGGACGCACAACGATGAAAGGCGTCTGGGCAGGCGGTGACGTCGTAACGGGCGCGGCCACCGTTATCAGCGCGATGGGAGCCGGGAAGCGCGCGGCGGCTGACATCGACCGTTACCTCAAAGGCGAATCAAGCTGGTAGCTCCATAAATGGCCATACGCCGTGGACAGACTTAACCAGGATAAATCCTGTGAACGTAAGACTGAAGAGCAGTCAAAGGGCCGGGGCAAAACTCCCGGCCCATTTTTTTGGTATCCCAAGAGCGCAAATCCGGTAAGGCTTCCTGAACAGGAAAACTGATCGGGGAATAGAATGCTTGCATAAGGATACAACTCTCTTTTATAGTGCCGAAAAATCAAACCGCGATCGACGACCTGAAACGGTCATATCCAGCTGCTGAGGGAGGGCCTCTGAGAAAAATGGCGATTGCCGCAAAAATGAACCAATTCATAGAGAAATCCTCCTGGATACGGAAGATGTTCGAAGAAGGCGCCCGCCTCAAAAAAATCCATGGAGAAGATAAAGTTTTCGATTTCAGCCTGGGAAATCCAAATGTCCCCCCTCCGCCGGCGGTTCGCGAAAAGTTGATCGAACTCGCCCAGGACGACGAGCCTGGAATGCACGCATACATGCCGAATGCGGGGTTCGATTCTACGCGCTCGGCCATGTCCACCTATTTTTGCAAAGAGTTCTGCATCGCGATGGCCTACGAACAGGTGGTCGTGACATGCGGGGCCGCCGGGGGGCTAAACATAATCTTCAAGGCGCTGCTCGATCCAGGGGACGAGGTCCTCTGCCCCGCTCCCTATTTTGTCGAATATGGGTTTTACGTCGATAATCACGGCGGAGCCCTAAAATCCGTGCCTACACTGCCCGATTTCCATCTCAATCTTGACCTGATCGAAAAAGGGATTGGTCCGCAAACCAAAATCATGCTCATCAACTCTCCGAACAACCCGACCGGGCAGGTCTACCCGGAGGAGTCCATTGCGCAGTTGGGGCAAATTCTGGAGAAAAAGAGCAGCGAATTCGGCCATCCGATCTACCTGGTTTCCGATGAACCTTACCGAAAGATCGTATACGACGATTGCCAGGTTCCATGTATTTTTCAGCACTACCGGAATTCGCTGATCACCAGCTCATATTCCAAGGAGCTTTCCCTGCCGGGCGAGCGCATCGGTTTCGTGGCCATGGGGCCTTCCATTGAAGAAGCGCCCAGTATTCTTCAAGCACTAACCCTGGCAAACCGGATTCTTGGTTTCGTCAACGCGCCCGCTTTCATGCAGAGACTGGTAGCGAGCCTTCAGGGAATCTGTGTGGACGTCGGAATCTACAAGCGCAAAAGAGACCGGCTCGTTAGCGCTCTCCAGGGGTTCGGCTACGAACTCACGGTACCTCGGGGAGCTTTCTATCTTTTCGTCAGGACCCCTTTGCCCGACGACGTCAGGTTCGTTCGTCTTCTTCAGGAAGAAAACATCCTGTGCGTGCCTGGAAGTGGGTTCGCCGGACCGGGCCACATACGGATCGCCTACTGCGTCGATGACCGGGTAATCGAAGGGGCCCTGCCGGGATTCGAAAGGGCCATGAAACGTTCAAAAGCTATCCGGGAAGGACACTAAGGAGGGCAGAAATGCAAAAGAAGCTCTTTTTGCAGCGAAATATCCGGAAACGGGGCGCCTCCACGAATTCACCACTGAAGTATCTGGTTGTCGCGGCAGTGTGTCTCCTAGTGCTGGTGCTGATCACATCCATTGTTTTTAGAGACAAGGGCAAAGAAATTCCCAAGCGACCCATGCCTGACAGAGCGACTGTCACCAAAGAGGTCCCGAAAACCCCTGAACCGGCGACTGCGCGACGTGTAGAAGTGAGCGTGAAACCGGAACCCGTTAAACCCCAGGTGGAAAAACCTGTAGCAACCACTCCGGAACCCGTAGCGCCGCCTGAAGTCAAAAATCTCCCGAAGCCGCCCGAACCGGACGTCAACCCTGTGGCCCAGAAAGAGGCGGCCCCCGAGGTGATTTCACCTCCCGCACCGGCACCCGAAGTTGAACCGGGGCCAAAAGACCTTTTCCCGAAAAAAAGCTCGCCCATCGCAGCCCCAATATCGTCACCACCCGTCCCGACCCCCAAAGAGCCCATTAAACCGGCAGAAAAGAGAGCCGCTCAGAAGCCTGCTGCAAACCCGACCCTCAAAACTGCCGAAAAACCGTCGGCCCCAGCCGGAAATAGGGATTATGCCGTCAAGGTCGGTGCCACTTTCAAAACCAAATCAGAGGCTGAAACACTCCGCCGTGATCTGGCCAAGAAGGGTTACACCGCGTTAGTGCGTCCCGCCAAAAAAGGGCCGGGATACGACGTAACCACGAGTCCCACGGTTGCCAGCAAGGCCTACACACTCCAAGAGCAATTGAAGATCCAGGGAGTGAACACTACTACCGTAATCAAGGTGAACCCAACCCCGGAACCGGCAAAAAAACCAAAGCCCCAAAAGTCAAAGACGGGGCAATCGAAGAGTGCTCTTCCCGGTTCGGACGACGAGTGAGAATTTTTTTCTGCCATGCGTTCGCTCAAAAGACTTTTATTCTGTCTGGTTTTTGTCTCCGCGCTGAGTGTTGTTCTCGCTCCGGCTGTATCTTCCCAGACCCAGGTCCAGGCAACCGATAATAATTCCAAGCCGGAAGCGCAGCAGCAGGAAGCCTCGCATTCACCCCCTCCGGCCGGCTCGGCGCCCTCGCCAAACCTGGAAGAAGCCATCCCTATCAACTCTGAAAGGATAGATGAAGCGGGCAAGGCCCTTGGCAAGAAAATAGACGCCGTCACGGCCGGAGCATCCATGAAGTTTGGAAAGTGGATCAATACCAAGGCCTTCGGGGGAATCTCCTGGCTGAAGTTGATAGTCTGTTTTGGACTGATCCTTCTTGTTTTTGCAGTTGAGCGCACGACACGGAGCGTCATTTCCCGGTGGATGGAAAAATCGGCCCGGAAGACCGAACCCAGTTGGGCCGACCTGATCCTGCAGGCACTCTCGAAACCGCTGACAATCTTTATTCAGATCTACGGCGTCTACTGGGCCCTGTCCCCCATCTGGATCTACTTCGACGGGCCGGGAGAACTTAGCCTGATCCACCGGGCAGCCGGTAAAGCGGCTGACCTGGGGGGCACTGTTGCTCTTTTTTGGTTCATCTACCGCTTTGTTTTCTCCATCGACTCCAAAATCAGGAAATGGATCGGTTCGGCTGATAACGACATCCAGGACATGCTCGTTCCATTGATCAGTAAAACGGTGCGCGTTTTTGTGCTGATAGTGGGCGGTATGCTGGTCGTTCAAAATATGACCGGGATCGAATTGGGGCCCCTTGTGGCTTCACTCGGAATCGGAGGTCTCGCCATCGCTCTCGCCGCCAAAGACTCGATCTCGAATTTTCTCGGCAGCTTCACGATCCTTTTGGACAAGCCGTTCAGCATCGGCGACAGGATCATCATCGAAAAGCACGACGGCATCGTCGAAGGTGTTGGATTTCGCAGCACAAGGATAAGAACTCTCAACGGGGACCTGGTATCGATCCCAAACGAAAAGCTCATCAACTCTCCGCTCGAAAACCTGGGCAAAAGGGCCTATCTGCGCTGGCATACCGAATTGGGGCTGATTTGTGAGACCCCGTCGGACAAGGTGGAAAGAGCGGTTCGAATCTTGGAGGAATTGCTCGAAAAGCACGAGGGGATGCGCACGGACCATCCCCCCAGAGTGCATTTTAATGGATTCAAGGACTGGTGCCTGAATATTTCCATATACGCATGGTATTTTCCGCCGGATTTCTGGAAGTTTCAGAACTGGGTCCAGAACACCTGTCTCGAGATCATGCGCCGGTTCCGCGATGAGGGAATCGAGATGGCCTATCCGACACAGGTAGTTCACCAGATCGGGGAAGAAAACCAGGCCTGGGTGTCTCAGCCGGTTGTCAAATTTTGAGAGAAACTCCGCGATCGCACCGCCAACGGGGAGAACTTTTTTAGAGCGCGCCCTTCGATGAAGGTATTCCGCTCCTGCGGGGGTTGAATGACACGGCCATGCTCAGCGCTCGGGCAAATGCCTTGAAAGCCGCTTCGAGCATATGATGCGCATTGCTGCCGTACTGGACGCGAACGTGAAGCGTCACGCCTCCATGCTGACAAAAAGCCCTGAAGAACTCGGGGGCAAGAGCCGTTTCGAATTCTCCGGTCCGGTCAGCCATGGGCGGGGCGTCATAAACCAGATACGGGCGGTTTGAAAGGTCCAGGCTTACCGAGGCGAGCGCCTCATCCATCGGGACAGTGGAATTCCCGTAGCGGGTGATTGCCGCACGGTCTCCCAGGGCCTTCGAGAGCGCAAGTCCAAGGCAGATCCCGATGTCTTCGACGGTGTGGTGGGCATCGACTTCCAGATCTCCGGCAGCCTTTATTTCCAGGTCAAAGATCCCGTGGACGGCAAAAAGCGTCAGCATATGGTCAAGAAACGGGACCCCGGTATTCAGTTCCGACCTGCCGGTCCCATCGAGTCTCAGCTCGATCGAAATTTGGGTTTCCTTGGTTTTTCTTTCCACCTTGCCAATTCGTTCGACATCCATAGAACGCCCGCCCTCCAGGTTAGAGCCTGCCCTGAGAAATGCGACAGGACGAAGATTTTTTCAACTGCGATGCTGCGCCATTTTCAAAAGTTTCCCCCGGCAAATTCTTCATGCCAAGTTGCGTTCAAGATTGGGCGGGGATAAACCCCGCCCCCAAGGGGAGGGGGAGCGCAGCGCTGTATGCCCTCCCGATCACATCCATCTCTTGAACGCAACTTGGTATCAGGCGCCACGGTGTCATGACCTGAGGGCGGAAACAGGCACACAATACATTCTAATTTCGGAAATTCAAGAAATTCATTCTAAGATGAAACAGAGGGCAATAAGAAAGGATACGGGGAAAATGGGCAAACCTATCGCGAACAGACTAAAAAAGTCCGCACCGCTGCTCATGGGCAGCGGCTTTTCAGAGGGTCTCTCAGAACTTCCCGTTACGGCGATGCACGAATCTTAAATAGATGCGGTAATCTCCCGATTCGATGCCGCGGGGTATTTTTTGCCCTTCCGGGACAAGAAGCGTTATGATCCGGCCTGAAACAACAGGGCCAGAATTGGAGTTTTCCTTCCTGTCCCTGATTTCCAGAAGTCTTGCCTCCACCGAAACCGGTTCGTTGTCCAATCTGTATTGGCCCGCAGAATTTGTTTCAGTTGTCTCGCCAATGACAATCCTCATAGCCTCCTCCTAAGTCGATGGTTTAAAAGAGATATCGGCCGAATTGGGTATCTACTTTAAAAAAACTGCTGTAAAAAAATTTCCGGCAGTTCAACCCTGCTTCGTTGCTTCGGCTTTTACCATCTTTGCCCATGTATCGCGGAGAGTCACCGTGCGATTGAAAACCATCTTGCCCGGCGTGGAATCCGGGTCCACGCAAAAGTACCCAAGCCTCTCAAACTGATACCGGCTGCCAACTGCCGCCTGGGCGAGGCTCGGTTCCAGTTTAGCCGCTTCGATCACATCGAGTGAATTGGGATCTATAAAGTCTTTAAAAGTTGCTCCCTCTTCATCGGAAGGATCTGCCTTGTTAAGCAGTTTATCGTATAGGCGCACTTCGGCGTCTATGGCATGTGGCGCGGAAACCCAGTGGAGGGTGGCCTTGACTTTTCTGCCATCCGGCGGCGAGTCTCCCCCCCTGGTCGCGGGGTCATAGGTGCAGCGCAGCTCAACTATTTCGCCGCTTTTCGGGTCCTTCACGAAATCGACGCATTTTATGAAATAGGCATACCGCAGTCTTACTTCTTTACCCGGACTGAGCCTGAAAAACTGTTTGGGCGGATTTTCCATGAAATCGTCGCGTTCGATATAGATAACCCTGGAGAAGGGCACTTTCCGCGTGCCGGCCGATGGATCTTCGGGGTTATTGATTGCTTCAAGCTGTTCAACCTGGCCTTCAGGGTAGTTTTCGATCACCACCTTCAGCGGCCGCAACACTCCCATAACGCGTTCGGCCCTGCGGTTTAGATCTTCACGGACGCAATACTCAAGCAGGGCAAGATCGACCAGGCTTTCCCGCTTCCCCACCCCGATTCTTTCGCAGAAGTTTCTGATCGCCTCGGGCGTGTATCCCCGCCGCCTCATGCCGGCAAGGGTGGGCATCCGGGGGTCGTCCCATCCGGACACGTAGCTTTCCTGAACCAATTGCAGGAGTTTTCGCTTGCTCATGACCGTGTAGCTGAGGTTCAGCCGAGCAAATTCGATCTGCTGGGGATGACAGGGAACATCCAGATTGTCCAGGTACCAGTCGTAAAGCGCCCGGTGGTCCTCGTACTCCATCGTGCAGATGGAGTGCGTAATGCCTTCCAGTGAATCCGACTGGCCGTGCGCATAGTCATACATCGGATAGATGCACCACTTGTCGCCGGTACGCCAGTGGGACATGTGGCGGATTCGGTACATAACGGGGTCGCGCAGGTTGATATTCGGGGAGGTCATGTCGATCTTGGCACGGAGCACATGCTCGCCGTCCTTGAACTCCCCGGCGCGCATACGCTGGAAAAGATCGAGGTTCTCTTCAACCGGACGGTTCCGGTACGGACTCTCTCTTCCAGGCTCGGTCAACGTACCCCTGTGTTCTCTTATTTCATCGGGACTCAAACTGTCCACATAGGCCTTGCCCGCTTTTATAATGCTTATTGCCCAATCGTAGAGCTGCTCGAAATAATCGGATGCATGAAAGAACCGGTCTTCCCAATCGAATCCGAGCCACCGTACATCATTCATAATGGAATCGACGTACTCCAATTCCTCTTTCCCTGGATTGGTGTCGTCGAACCGGAAGTTACAAAGTCCCCCGAACTCGGCTGCAAGCCCGAAATTAAGGCATATCGACTTTGCGTGTCCTATATGAAGGTAACCGTTCGGTTCGGGCGGAAAACGGGTAAGAACGTTTCCACCGTTTTTTCCATTCTTCACATCATCGGCAATAATATTGCGAATAAAATTTGGCGGGACCTTAGTTTCGACGCCATTCATTTTGATCGCTCCCGGCTAAATAGGCACAGCCTCCGTATGCTCGCAAACGGGCTCAATATAAAAATGCCTCACAGGAAAAACTCCGGCAAAACCTCAGCGCCGGTTCCTGGTTTAATCCATCTGAATGAACCGAATCACCTGCCGGTTAACACTGGCATAAATTTCCTCGTCCGTCCCGAAAATATCCACGATGCATTTGTGATCGATCAGTTTTTCCAAAATATAAGCCGTTACGAAAAGACTGACGAAATTCGGGCGCGGAACCAGGGTTCGAATGTTTGCCGTTTGGTACTGGATCTCGAATTCCTCCAGGTCCAGAATTTGTTGAAGCGCAAATTGGATCTGGTCCTGCAGGTCTCCCTTGCTGGTAGTCTCTATTAGCCGTTCCTCGATCAGCTTCATCGAGATCCGATCTGCCAGCTCATCGATGTTATGGCGAAGCTGATTCATGGCGTGATACCGCTGCGATTCTTTTGCATGATCCAGTTTGGATATCACCGCTGATTCTCGTGCATTCGGCCTGTATTCTCTTCCCACTCCGTTTCCTTTCGATTCTTGTTCATACCTGCTGTTTTGAAGCACGCTTATGTTTCTCGGCGGCCGTTTGACTGCCGGTTGATTAACGCGGCCAGATATCCTGCCCCGAACCCGTTGTCAATATTCACCACGCACACGCCCGGAGAACACGAATTGAGCATGCCCAGCAGGGCCGCTATTCCCCCAAAACTGGCGCCGTACCCCACGCTGGTCGGAACTGCAATCACGGGGCCTTTCACCAGTCCCGCCACAACACTTGGCAACGCGCCTTCCATCCCGGCGACGACAACATGCACACACCCCTTCCGTAACTCCTCCCACGCGCCGAGCAACCGGTGTATGCCGGCAACCCCCATGTCATAGTGCCTCTGTACCCTGCTGCCCAAAAACTCGGCAGTAAGCGCCGCCTCTTCGGCAATCGGGATATCGGAAGAACCGGCGCAGATTACCTGAACCGGCTCCCCCGGAATGAACTCCTGCTCAGCCGGCCTTCCAAGGGTCAGCGCCTTTGCTTCGGGATGGTACTCGATTTCACCGATTAAGGCCATAACCGCCTCGGCCTTTTGCTTATCAACCTTTGTAATAAGCACGCTGGTGCCGAATTTTCTCATTGCCTCCGCAATCCCGGCAATTTGCTCCGCCGTTTTGCCTTCTCCGTAGATTACTTCGGCAAACCCACGGCGCAGGCAACGATGATGATCCACCTTAGCGAAACACAGATCCTCGAAAGGTAGTTTCTCCAGATACTCGAGCACATCATGCATGCTCGCTGCGCCACTTTTGAATTCCTGAAGAATTTCTTCGACCCTCTGCATATCAACCTGCTTTCCGTAGAGAATCCAATATCAGTTCCACCTGCCTGTCAACTACCCCTCTAAGAGAATTTAGGGCTCTGTTTGCCGCTTCGCCATTCTTTTGCAGCTCACTGAGATCTCCAAGCCACTTTTTCCACTGCAAAAAGAGATCTTCCGGGCCGGTGGCAACGAAGCTTCCGCCAAAATTGCGCAGGATTCTATGTTCATGAAGGACTTTTTTCAAGCAGGGACCGTAAAAAACAGCCCTCGACCACGCCGGGGGCTCTAAAATATTGTGTCCGCCAACCGGTTCGAAAGTACCGCCACAGAATATCAGGTCGCCAACCGAATAGATTTCGAAAAGTACTCCAATGCGGTCCACGAGCACCACGGAAGCGGTCCTTACCCTGGATCCCTCTTCAATTTGACTCAGTAGATCGTAAGGTGTGTTGTTCTTTTTAAGCCAATCGATCATTTTTGGAATCTTATTCATATGCCTGGGGGCAAAGATGCCCAGGAGACCGGCGGAAAACCCGCGAAGCTGTTGATGTATCCGCATCAGTTCGATTGTCTCCGACCCGCGAAGACTGCCTCCGATGATTACCGGCCCGTTTCCGATATCCAGCAGGCCCCTCCAGAAATCTGCTTTTTCAGGGCTCGCTTTTCCGGCAAGACCGTCATATTTCGAACTCCCGAGGACCGAAATCTTCGAAGGCGGAGCCCCTATCCTCACAATCCTTTCCCTGTCTTCATCAGAGTGCATGGCCATGTGGGTAAACTGCTCGAAAACAGGCCGGAAAAGGGGCGAAACAATTCTGTAGAAGCGCTCGGAGGAACTCGAAACACGACCGTTAAGCAACAGGGCAGGTATGCCCCTGGCATTTAATTCCCGGAAAAAGTTGGGCCAGAATTCAGTTTCGAAATTGACGAAAAGCTCCGGCTGTAGAGTGCTTATCGCCTTTGAAACACAACCGGGGAAATCGAATGGAAAAGGAAAGACGGCAACATCGGCGGGGAGTTGAGCACGGGCAAACTTGAGGCCCTGCGGGGTCCCGGTGCTCAGGAACAGGGCCGCATGCGGCAGGCTTTTTTTCAGCGAAAATAGTGTGGGTATTGCGCCGGTCACCTCGCCGACCGATGCAGCATGACTCCAGATCCGCGGTTTTCCCGAGATTTTCAAACCGTCATAGAACCCAAGCCTTCCCTGCTTGAATTCTGAATCCTGCTGCGATTTTCGTGAAAGCAAATCGATAACTTTGAATCCGAAACTCCTCCAAAGGAAATTATATGTGGAGCTATAAAGATTCAGCGCGAGCCTCCGGTCAGCAATTCCATCATCACTTCTTGTCTTCCTTTTCTCCAGGCCCTGCCCATCCATCACCAAAGGCGTCATATGGAAATTCTTCAGGCCACTCCGGAAAACCCTCCCACCGGGCGCCCTCCGTCCCGCATGGCGATACGAAGGCTCCCTCCATCTTGGAACGTGAAATGGCATCCAAAGCTATATGCTTTTGATCCTGCTGGACCTTTATGCTGCCTTGCTTCGTGTCGACATTCGTTTTTTCGGACTGATCCGAACCGGCCATAAAACCCGCCTCCCGTCCAGCCGTTTTTTCAGGCCGGACAACACTCCGCGCGAGGGTTTTTCAAAACTGTGTCAGTTTTCGTAAAGCCGCTGTCCACAGATTGTCAACAGATTGTGAAGAACCATGTTACCGGGACCGCCCCTCTCAACTTCACTGGAAACCGTCAACAGATTGTCAACTCAAATTTATTGAAATTTCGACCTGTTGACAAACTTTTTGACAATCCCGACACCCCTTACTAATATTATGAATCTTTTATATACGAAAAAAACCAAAACAATAAAAACATCGAATCGAGGGATACCATGAAATTCCAGGTGGAAAAGACAATTCTTGTCCAGGTCCTCCAAAGAATTCAGAGCGCCACAGAGAAAAAGTCCACCATACCCATTCTCAACAATTGCCTCATAAAGACCTCCGAGGATGGCACCGTGGAGTTTTCGGCAACCGATCTGGAATTGAATCTCTGGACGAAAATGGGAGCGCTCGTCAAAGCTGAAGGCAAAACCACGGCCTCTGCGCGAAAGCTGCTGGAAATAGTCCGCGAAATCCCACAAGATAAAATATCCCTTGAGGCAACGGCAAACAGCAGACTCGTCATAAAGGCCGGACGCTCCAAATTCGAACTCTCCACTATTCCACCGGAAGATTTTCCCAGTATAAATCTCTACCAGGACTTGCCGCTCGTCAAATGCGATACCGCCGTCCTGAGGCGTGCCCTTCAAAAAACAATTTACTGCATTCCGATGGAAGAAGAAACATTTACCGCACCCGGACTGCTGTGGCATTCCACTGAAGAGAGCGACTACCGCTTCGTATCGTCGGACGGGCACAGGCTCGCGTATTATGAAGTCCCTCAAAGTGCATTCCCTGGTTTGGAGATCGAGAGACAGATCATAATCCCCCGAAAAGCGGTCCAGGAGATGCTCCGTCTGCTGGAAAAGGAAACAGAGGCATCCATAGGGGTGGATGAAAGATCGCTCGTGCTCCGGACCCCCAGCACATTTCTTAGTACGCTTCTGCTCGATGGGGAATTTCCGGAGTACGAAATGATTATTCCGGCCGAGAGACCGTACGGGATTTCCATGCCTGTCGAAGATTTTTACCCTGCCCTGAAACGCGTTTCGGTAGTAACGGACCTGAGTTTCAGGCACGTCAAATTAAATATCAGCAAGAACTGCCTCGAACTCGAGTCGGGAAATCCCGAACTCGGCAACGCCAATGACATCATTGATATCGACTACGATGGTGAGGATTTTAGCATAGCTTTTAATGTAAAATACGTTCTGGACTGCATTTCAGTTATGGAAAGCCCGACGATCAGGTTCGAATGGGTCGATCAGATACACGGCGGCATTTTTATTGCACCGGGAGATCCCGGATATTTGAGCCTGGTAATGCCAATGGTGGTTGAGGGTTAGCAGGCATCAACTCACATTAGCAGGAAAGCCGGCTATGAGATCAAAAGCTTTTTGCCTGTTGTTCAGCGTTTTGTTTGCGGCCTCGCTTTTTCTTGGGCCCGACGTTCTAGCCAAATCCAGCGGTGGGTCCAGAAGTTCTTCATCCAGGAGTTCGTCTTCGCGTTCGAGCACTTCCCGCCCAACTACGAAGCCTCCTTCCCAAGGCTACGGCAATACCGCGACTAAACCGGGACAGAGTTCCAAACCTGCCGGCGAGGGATACGGAAATACCGGCACAAAAGGTTCAGCTCCGGCCGGTGGTTCGTCTCCGGCCGCGGGATACGGCAACTCCGCTCAACCCAAGAGTGGAGGTACGAGTCCCAACATGAAACCTTCAACGCCGACGACCCCCCTGCAAAGCAAGATGAACAGAACTTTTTCCAAGCAGGAGAGCGCGAAGGCATACGAGGACTACAAGTCGCAGCAGGGTAAATTCAAAGCTTCGAGTTCGAGCTACACTCAGTCGGCGCGTGAAAATTCAACTGCGGACTCCATTCGTGCAAGGGCCGGATACGGTTCAACTTCCGACTATTACTCCAGGCGGTCGGTCTACTACAGCTCCTATGGATGGGCCGCGCCCACCTATGTTTATTATAGCTATCCCCGGTTCGGCATCTGGGACGCCATGTGGCTCTGGTTCATGCTGGATCATATCAATGAAGCCCAATATGCGGCCATGTACTACAACCACCGGGACGATCCGGGAATGCAGCAATTCCGAAAAGAACTTGACAGGCTTTCGACCGAAAACGCCGATCTGAAGGCCAAAGTCGCCAAGCTTGACGACTCAGCAAAATCATTGGAACAACAGGGGGTAAAGCCAGATCCGACCTATGTGCCCCCGGATGCAGCCAGTGTAGCCCTAGCCGCGGATGTCGCCCAAAAGGGAGTCCCAAAGCCGTCCGGGTCCGGCTTTCCCTGGACCTGGGTAATCGGTATTGCGCTCCTTGTGTGGATAGTTATCCTTTTGAAGCGGAGGAAAGATTAGTGGGCATTGTGGCCAAGATTCTCGCAAAAAAGGGTAAGCAGGCGGTAAGCCGGGTTAAGGGTGTTTTTTCCGGCCGTCCCGAAAAAGAACCGGACTATCCCCTGGGCCTCCATATGAATGCGACTCTCAGGTTCGACCCCACCGATTTTATTATCGCCGAACAGGACCTGAAGATAGGCTTTCCCTCCGGTGATATGATCGTCGTGGCAGTCGGCGGGTTTACCAGCCTCGGGGTTTCTTTCCATCGTTTTTACCTGAAGGATTTGAAGAATGCCGAATGGGTGCTGGAAGTGACCGACGACAGTCAAAACCTGGAGGTGACTCTTTTTCAGACAATTGACGAAGTGTACCCCGACGACTGGGATTTCTGGCTGAACAAGCGTACGGGCCTCATAGGATACAGGGATTTCAATACGCCCGACCAGGTGGAATATTCCAGGGTTTTCCGCAATCCCGGTCCGACCTACGTGAAACCCATTGAATTCGATGAATCCATAAAAGGCGGAGGGCAGGAGTTCAGCATAAATCATGCGATGATGCTCTATAGCCGGGAGATAACCGTACCTGGAGGCGACCCTCTCACGGAATATCTGATGGTTTCAAAAGAAGAAGACGAGGAGGGTGTGCTGGTGCAAATAATGGCGGGAGTACCGGTCAACCCCATGTCCATTGAGGTTTTATAGAAAAGGAGCCGTATATGAGTTTCCTGGGGAATCTGTTCAAAAAACATGCTGAGAACGCGGTGACCTCTATCCAGCAGTTCCTGGTGACCCTCGATCCGGAAACTGCGACGGAAGCGCAAATCGCCGAATTTTCCGACCAGTTGAAAAAAGCAAGCGAAGAACTGGCCAAAGCCCGGGTGGAATATCAGAAGGACGAAAAAGCGGCGGAGGAAATCGACGCCCTCTACCAGAAACGACTTCAGGCGGCGGCCATCCTTGAGCAACAGTTAAACGAGGCTGCCGATCCAGCGCAGAAAGCATCCATTTCCGCCAGTCTCGAAAAGATCGTTACAATGCTCGAACAGATGAAGCCGGATGTCGAGAGCGAAAAGAAGGAAGCCGACGACGCAAAACAGTTGATGGACGAGCTGACCGGGTTCGTGGAAGAATCGGCCAGGACGCTAAAAGAAGCCCGCGCCAGGCTCGACCATGCAATATCGGAGATGAGAAGGGCGGAGCTGGGAAAAGAAAGGGCCGAGAAGCGGGCACAAACTGCCGAGGTTCTTGCCGGCATCAAGCAGGGAAGCGGCACCTTCAATGTCGCCCTCGATGCCATGCAGAAAAAGACGGAGCAGAGCAAAATAAAAGCCGACGCCGCATTGACCAGGTCAAAACTCCTGACCCCCACCGATACCGAGAAAGAAGACCCCAATATAGCGGCGGCCCTGGCCAAAGCTTCAGGAGAACCCGCCGCCCCGGCCTCTCAGAGCCTCTCGGACCGCCTGGCCGCATTGAAGAAGAAATAGCAGAGATTAAAAAAGAGCGGGGGAATCGCATTCCCCCGCGCCCCCGCAAATCCTCGTCTTGTTCTTATCCCTCGCTTTTTTCACAAAGCTCACAAAATATACGAATGACAGGAAAAGGAACCGACACCAAAAATGGCAAAGGGTTGGAATTTTTTTGGGCTGTTGCGGCCGCGGTGCGATAGGTCTGGAGTGTTGTGACAGCGCGAACGACCAGTGCTATCGGCGCAGGCCTCAGGCCTGCGCCGATTACGCCGAACTGGGCGGCGGAGCGCCGACGGGGAGTGGGGGCAGACCCCCGCGTTTTTGAAAGCATGTGCCGGGGGTGAGAACTCCCGGATGAAAAAATTAATCCGCCTGTCTCCTGATAAAAGTCGGGATGCTCAAATCTTCTTCTTCGTGGCCGCGGCCTCCGCCGGTAATCATCTGGAGCAGGGTTCTTCTTTTCGGCGGCGATTGCAGGGTCTGCTGTTCGGTTTCCGGCTCAAGCGGCTCCATTTCCTGGACCGTTTCGTTGCTCAGCGGGATTCGCTGCCGAACGCTCGGCGGAATTTGAAGAAGGTCGTAATCGATGACGGGCATGCTTCCATCGGGCCTCAGTCTCCTTAACGGACGAACATTCGGTGTTTCCACCGCTTTCTGTTGTTCGACTTTTCCGATGCCGGTTGCGATCACGGTCACGCGAATTTCGTCCTGCATCTTCTCGTCGATGACCATGCCCAGGATGATATTGGCTTCTTCGGTAACCTCTTTTTGGATGATCGAGAGGGCTTCCTCGAATTCATGCATGCCAAGGTCCGGCCCGGCCGAGATGTTGATGAGGGCCGCGCGCGCGCCGTGGATGGAAATGTCTTCGAGAAGCGGGCTGGAAACCGCCTGCTGCACGGCCTGAGAAGCCCGGTTTTCGCCCCTGGCGACCCCGGTGCCCATCAGCGCCAGACCCATTTCACTCATAACGGTCTTTACGTCGTTGAAGTCTACGTTGATGTAGCCCTGTTTTATTATCAGATCGGAGATTCCCTTCACGGCGTAGAGCAGCACGTCGTCTGCCCGTTTAATCATTTCGAGGAATGTGGAACGTTTGTCCGCGAGGCAAAGCAGACGGTTGTTGGGGATCGTGATAAGAGTGTCGACAGTATCCTGGAGCGCTTTTATACCCGAGTCCGCGTGGCGGAGCCGCACCTTGCCTTCGACTACGAAAGGCTTGGTGACCACCGCCACGGTCAATGCTCCCATCTCCTTGCATATCTGCGCGACGATCGGAGCGCCACCGGTTCCGGTACCGCCGCCCAGGCCTGCGGTTATAAACACCATATCGCTTCCATTGACGGATTCGCGAATCTTATCGATATCCTCCTGGGTTGCTTTGGCTCCCATTTCGGGCAGTCCCCCGGCACCCAGGCCCTTCGTAAGACTGGTTCCAAGTTGAATCTTAACGGGTGCGAGATTCTTCTCCAGTACCTGCCAATCTGTATTTGCGGCAATAAAATGAACTCCTTCGAGGAGTCCACCTCTTATCATATTGTTAATTGCATTGCCGCCCCCGCCCCCTATTCCGAGAACGGTGATCTTGGCTCTGCTGCTGACTCCGGTTTGCTCCATCGTCATCTGTTCCATTCTGCTCTTCCCCCTCTTCGTCGCTTTTCCCGCCATGACTGCTCCCGCCTGAAAAGCTCTATATATATTCGTAACAGCATGCCGCTTCACCCTTCAAACCGGCCTGGGCCCAAATAGGCCGGTCCCCCGCCGGACAAAGCTGCTTTTTACCAGAACTCCCTGACCCACCGTTTGAAAGTTTCCCACCAAGACCCTAGTTTGCTCCGGGAATCCCGCATCGGCATCCCCCCGCCGTGGTCTTTTCCGTAAAGCAAAAGACCGGTCGCGGTGGAGTAGATCGGGTTTTTAACTACATCGCCCAGACCGCCGAAATTGCAGGGGACCCCGATTCTGACCGGCATGTCGAAAACCCTTTCAGCCAGTTCTCGAATTCCCGGCAAAAGGGCGACGCCCCCGGTTAAAACCACCCCCGCATGAAGCATTTCGATAAATCCGGACCTGACAAGTTCCCATTCAATAATGTCCAGAATCTCTTTGGCGCGCGCCTCGATTATCTGGGTAAGAATCGACTTGGCAAGTTGGCGCGGCTTTTGGCCGCCAACCGATCCAACCTCGACAACGTCCTGCTGGTTGACCATCTCGGCCAGCGCGCATCCAAACTTCTTCTTGATTTTTTCGGCCTCGTCCATCGCGCAACGCAGGCCCACGGAAATATCCGAGGTAATATGGTTTCCGCCCAGCCCAACAACGGTAGAATGCCTGATTGCGTTGTTCTGAAACACCGCAATCTCGCTGGTCCCTCCACCGATGTCCACCAGGGCGACGCCGAGATGCTTTTCGTCTGAGTCCAATACCGCGCCGCTTGAAGCCAGAGATTCCAAAACGACGTCCTGAACGTTCAGTCCGGCCCGTTCGCAGCATTTGATTATGTTTTGAACCGCACTCGTCATTCCGGTAATGATGTGGACTTTTGCTTCCAGCCGCACTCCTGCCATCCCGATCGGATGGAGGATACCGTTCTGGTCGTCGACAATATACTGCTGGGGCAGAACGTGCAGGATCTGCCTGTCGAACGGGAGGGCGATCGTTTTTGCCGCGTCGAGCACCCGCGAAACATCAGACGGAGTGACTTCACGGCTCTTTATCGCTATCACGCCGTGGCTGTTCAAGCTCTGAACATGGGTACCGGCAACGCCCGCGAAAACTGACGAAATATCGCATCCGGCCATCAGCTCGGCTTCCTCGACCGCTTTTTTAATGGAATGGACCGTCTGGTCTATGTTGACGACGACTCCACTCCTCAACCCGGCTGATGGATAGGTCCCCACTCCTACTATGTCCATTCCTTCCGCGGTGACTTCCCCCACTACGGCACAGACTTTAGTAGTTCCGAGATCAAGACCTACGATCAGTTCTTCTTTTTTGCCCATTACGCAGGATCCTTCCAGACCCCCTCAGATCCGAAGTCTTTGCGGGAAATTGTTCCGTTCATTTGCTCCGCATCGATCACCCCGGCTGCTTAGCCGGTCCATGGGCCGGTTTTGGCACTGGAAACGCGCCCTCGAGAAATACCTTGTCAGGATAATCGAGGTCGATTCGGGTCACCAGATCGGCCCAATCACGTTCATTCAATGTGTCTATCACATTCCTCAGCTTCGTAATCTTTTGCTCGAAAGCGTCCTTGCCGATATCCACCGGAACGGCCTTTTCACCAAGAACCAGAGTGAATCCGTTCTCGCTCCATGCGCACTCGTTGACGGCGGTCCCCGCCAGCCAGCTCTTTGAATGATCGACCGCCGTCAGAAATTCCCTTATCAGCCCCAGGCTGCGCGGGTCGATCCGGTCGCCTGTGTTGTGGGTCGAGTCGCAAAGTCCGGTCATCAGAGGAAGCGTGCCCTTTTCATCCGCGGCAGCCTGCGAGAACAAAACACCGTCAAGATCCATCTGCATCAATCTGTCACCGCATTTGACAATCGCCGCCGCTTCGCGCTCGGCAATCTGAACCGTGAGACATCCGCGCGACTCGAAGCTCACCGAAGCGTTCCTGACGGCCGGGATAGTTTTCAAACGCTCTTCCACGGACCCTGCATCGATGTTCAAAATACTCTGGCCCTTCCTCAAGCCCATGATATTCAAAACCTCAATCCGGCCGACCTTCCCAAGGCCCGTAATTTCGATTTCTTCGAGCATTAGCCAAGGGGCCTCTATCAACGCTTGATAAAGCCGTGTAAGACCGGCGCCAAGCAGCAATACTGAGCAAAATCCAGCGAAGACTATGAAAAAACTACAGAAAATGCGGAGATTACCCCTGAGACGCCTAAGGGTATTCTCCTGGTACCTATTTTTTCTCTTTGTCCTGGATTTTATCATTTGGCCGGGTTTCTTCAGGGTTAGTCCAGTATACGGATTTCCCGCTCCAAACGCACGCCAAAAGTTGCAAAAATTTCATTTTCTATCTCGACCATCAGGCCGAGAATTTCTCTTGCCGAGGCCTTGCCTCGATTTACAATCCAGTTTGCATGCTTTTTTGAAACCTCTGCGTCACCAAACCGGTGGCCTTTTAGGCCGGCTCTTTCAATCAAGGTGCCGGCAGATTGGCCGGGTGGATTCTTGAACACCGATCCGGCCGATGGATAGCGCAGGGGCTGGGTCCGCCTTCGATATTGAAGGATCCTCGCCGCGCTCGATTTCAAATGATCGGTGGGGCATGGTTCCAGCCCGAAAGAGGCGCCAAGGACCACGCTGCCTTCCGAAATGCCCATTTTACGGTAGCACGGGGTCAATTCATCCCTCCGGATCGAGCGCCTCACGCCATCGGCGTCCAGGAGATCGATGCTGATGAGACTGCCTGAGATCGAGTCCTCAAGTGTTCCGGCGTTCATGACGAGCGCCCCGCCCACCGTGCCCGGAATTCCCGTGAGCGATTCAAGTCCCCTGAGGCCGTTTTCGATGCAATATCCTATAAGGTCCTGGAGCTTCATTCCCGCGCCCGCGTGGAGGACCGTTTGTTCCTGCGCGCCCTGTTCGCTGCGAAGCAGCCCGTTGCAGGCGGCATTGAGCTGGATGACCGCCGCATCAAGGACACCGTCCGGGGCAAGAACATTGCTTCCGCCGCCCAGAACCAGAAATGGGAGGCCCAGATCCCGAACAGGCTCAAGAAGAGCACAAAGCGCCCGTTCGCTACGCGGACGCGCCAACAGCCTCGCGGGCCCTCCCACCCTGAATGTGGTATGCCGGGCCAGCGGCTCATCGAACAAGAAATCTACGTCCGGGACCGACTCAAGAGCGGAGCGTATGTCCATTTTGTGCCCTAGCCTCAACCTGTTCGAGAGGCAGCTCGGCCTCCGTCATGTTCTTTCGGAGCTGCCTCGCGAATGGTTGAGCTTTCGAAGAAGCGATTCGCCAACCTGAAGGATGTTGCCGGCGCCGAGTGTCATGACAACGTCGCCCGGTCTGACTATCGAGAACAGTTTTTCGGTCATCTCATCGAGGGTTGGACAGAAATAGAGTTCGTGGTGACCGTGAGCCGCTATTTCTTCAACAAGCGCGCGCCCGGTGACCCCGGGAATCGGTTTTTCGCTCGCGGCGTAGATCTCGGATATCAAGAGCGTGTCGCAGTGATAGAAGCACCTCGCGAACTGCTCCCGCAGGGCCTGCGTCCGGGTATACCGATGCGGCTGGAATGCGATTACCAGGCGCCGGTCCGGGTAGCAGCTCGCGAGAGTTTCCAGGACGGCCCTGATTTCAGTCGGGTGGTGGCCGTAATCATCTAACACCAGCACGCCCCCGGCCTCCCCTTTGATCTGAAAGCGGCGCTGCACGCCCGTCATATCATGCAGCCCGGCCTGAATCGCCGGCCATGGGATTTCCAGTTCATGGGCAACCGAAACCGCAGCCAGTGAATTGAGCACGTTGTGGCGGCCGGGAATCCGGATTTCCACCTCGCCCAGCTCTTCTCCCTCGTGAAAAGCCCGATATGTGCTGCAAAGACCGCTGGTCATTACCTGCCTGGCCTGGAAGTCCGCCTGGGAAGAAAAACCGTAGGTCGTGAACCGCTTCTCGACGCGGGGCAGAATTGCCTGAATGTTTTCGTCTTCGAGGCACAGGATCGCCCTTCCGTAGAAGGGCACCTTGTTAATGAACTGAAGAAAAATATCCGTTATGTGGTTGATGTCCCTGTAGTAGTCCAGGTGTTCGAGGTCTATGTTCGTTACGACGGCGATGGTAGGATGGAGCAAAAGAAACGTGCCGTCGCTCTCATCGGCTTCGGCGACCATGAATTCGCCGCTGCCCAGTTTGGCGTTTGTGCCCCAGGCGTTCAGCCTTCCCCCTATTACTACTGTCGGATCCAGACCACCCCGAGCCAGGACGGTGGAGACCATGGAGGTGGTAGTGGTTTTCCCGTGCGCTCCGGCCACAAGGACCGAATACTTCAGGCGCATCAACTCGGCGAGCATCTCAGCGCGCCGGATAAGAGGAACCTTGGGAAGCTTTCGCGCCGCCTGGAACTCAATATTATCCTCTGAAATGGCCGACGAGACCACGACAACGTCAGCCCCCCTGATGTTATCGGGATGATGTCCCGAATAAATCGTTGCGCCCGATCGGGAAAGGCGTTTGGTTAAATCCGAAAGCTTCAGGTCCGAGCCGCTTACTTTATAGCCCAGGTTGAGCAGAAGCTCGGCTATTCCGCTCATACCAATTCCGCCGATCCCGATGAAATGCACATGTTGATAGCGTTTAAACATACTTGTCCATTCGTTTTTCGCAACTCCGGGCTATGCTCATCAGGAGGCCTATCGCAATACAGTTGGCGGTAAAGGCGCTCCCCCCGTAAGATATGAATGGGAGCGTCATTCCTTTTGTGGGAACCAGCCCTAGAACGACCCCCATATTGAGCAAAGCCTCCAGTGAGAGCAGCATGGTAAGTCCCAGCGCCAGGATGCTTCCGAGAAGATCCGGAGAATTCCTGGAGATTTGAAGACCCGTGCGAAAAAGAAGAAAAAAGAGCAGACAGGTCATAACAATGCCCACAAATCCCAGTTCCTCCCCGATCACGGCCAGGATGAAATCAGTATAAGATTCCGGCAGGTAGAGCAGTTTTTGCTGCCCGGCTCCCAAACCCTTTCCCAAAAGGCCTCCCGACCCCACCGCTATCCATGCCTGAATGAGCTGATACCCGGAAGTGAGGGGATCTCCCCAAGGGTTGAGGAACGCCTCCCAACGGGTGCGGCGGTATGGGACCAGGTAGACAAACCTATAGACGCCAAAGGCCGCCAGGGGGGCCATGAGGAAAAAATAGCGGCATGGGACCCCTGCGGCTGCCAGCATAAGCACGGTGATGGCCACGATCATGAAAGTTGTGCCGAAGTCCGGCTCCTTGAGCAGCAGGGCGGCAAAAATCCCGCACAGGATCATGAAGGGCCAGAAGCTCACGCGCAGTTCCTTGATGCGCTCCTGCTTCTTCGCCAGCGCGAAGCTGAGGAAGAAGACCCAGATAATTTTGGCGAACTCGGCGGGCTGGAGATGGAAGCTGCCGATGGTGAACCAGCGGCGGGCATTGTTGTATTTCGATCCAATTCCCGGGATCAGGACCAGAAGGAGCAGCACGAGAATGCCGAGCAGCATTATGCCGGCGTACCGATTGTACGTGCGGTAAGAGGTGCGGCTCACCAGGTAGATGATCGGGATGCCCATCAACATGCATAAGAGCTGGCGTTTCAAGTAATGGTTGGGGTCCGAGAACCGAGTTAGGGCCGGGATCGAGCTTGCGCTATAGATCATTATGAAGCCGAAGGCGATCAGCAGGGACACTTCGACCCACAACTGTATCTCCAGGGTAAGTGGCTTCCAGGTTGAGCCCTGTTTCTCCCTCAGTTCGGCCGTGGGGACCGAAGGCGCATCGATAGCCGGTCTGGACAATACGATTCCCGATCTGTTTCAGGACAGGGGAGAGGAGAATACCCCGAGGGGAAATCCCCCTCTCTCCTGTGAACGGTGTGTGATTTCTGGTTGACCTCTTTCCTCTGCTTCGCCCTTTGCCCCACCCCGGCCGGGACAGCGCCGGCCGGTCCTAAAAGCAGCGTGAAGCAAGCGGATGGAAACTCTAACCTCACGCTGCCTCTTCACTTTTTGTCGTCTCCAAGCTCCGCGGCCAGTTTTTTGAAATGGTCTCCCCTCTGGGCGTATCCTTCGTATTGGTCGAAAGAAGCGCACCCCGGCGAGAGCAGGACAACGTCGCCGGGCTCGGCCATGCTGACCGCGTCCCGAAAGGCCGATCCGAGATCCGGGTTGAGAGTTGCCGGAATCTTTCCGGACAACTGGTCGAAAATCCTTGGTCCGGCCTCTCCGAAAGCAAAAATCCCTTTGCCCCTTGAACCGAGCGGTGCGATCAGGGGTTCGTAACTTCCAAGTTTGTCCCTGCCTCCAAGCAAGAGCAGCACGGGTCTGTCAAATCCTTCGAGTGCTTTTACCACCGCGCCGACGTTGGTGCCTTTGGAGTCGTCGTAGAAATCGATCCCTTTCCAGTTTCGTACCCACTCGACCCTGTGAGCAAAACCGCCGAACGCGTCAACGGCCGTCTGGATTGCCTCGCCGCTCACATCCACCGACAGCGCGGCCAGTGCTGCGGCCATTATGTTTTCACGGTTATGCGCACCTTTGAGGCCCGTTCTTTCCAGGCTGATTTCGAGCTTGCCCTTGCCGGGAACTTCCACCCCGATCCGGTCGCCCGACATATGCGCGTTTGCTCCCGTGCCCTTGCCGCTGAACAACAGAATCCGGCCTGGAATTTCTTCCCTGTGTTTAAGGCAAACGGGGTCTTCGGCATTGACGACGGCGAAATTTTCCGGCGTTTGGCGCCTGAACAGGGAGAGCTTCGAAGCCGCGTATGCCTCGAAGTTTTCGTAACGGTCCAGGTGGTCTTCCGTTATATTGAGCAACACGCCGGTATCCGGCCGGAAGGTGAGAGAACTGTCCAGTTGGAAGCTGCTGACCTCCAGCACGATAATGTCGGCACGGTCACCCGAGAGTATCCACTGGCTGAGGGGCGTTCCAATGTTGCCGCCAACGAAGGGACGTCTTCCGGCCTGCTTCAGCATCTCACCGATCAAAGCAGTTGTCGTCGTTTTCCCGTTTGTCCCGGTAACGGCTATTACAGGGCAATCGACCTGCCGCCACGACCACTCCATTTCCCCTATTATTTCTATGCCGCGGCTCCGGGCCTCCCGGAGCGGTTCGATGTCCAGCGGAATGCCGGGGCTAACGATTATGCGGTCCACATTCAGGAAATCTTCAATCCGGTGAGATCCCAGGGTAAATGCGCAACCCGCCTCCTCGAGGCTGCCAAGAGCGCCGTTGAATTCGTGCCGGTGACGCAGGTCGGTTCCCGTCACCTCGGCCCCTCGGCTTCCGAGCAGGGCGCATACGGCGCGGCCTGATATTCCCAGGCCGACCACGAGCGTTTTTCCGAATGTCTCCCTGATTTCGGATTTCAATCAGATCCCCCGACCATTTCCTCGACAACTCTTTCCATGGTCATCCCGCGGGAGCCCTTGACGAGGACCCACGCCCCATCAGGCATAATCCGCCTCAGAAAATCAACCGCTTCGGGATGACTTGCGGCGTGAAAACACAGGGCCTCTTCAAGACCGGCGGCCTGCGCCCCTTTTAGTATTTCTTTTCCAAGCGGTCCCATAGTGATAAGCAGGCATGGTTTTGCCGCCCCGATTGTCCTGCCGACGTCGAAGTGAAGAGCGGGACTATCCGGGCCAAGCTCACGCATTTCTCCGAGAACGGCCACGAAAGGCCGGCCCGCGCTTGCGGAAATCACCGCTTCCACGGCGGCAATCATCGATCGCGGATTGGCGTTGTAAGTATCGTCCACCAGGAACCCGCCGTTGGGGAGCGGGAGGCACCTCATGCGTTGATGCAAGGGTTCGTAAATGTTCAATCCGGTTTCGATCTCTTCGACTGAAGCCCCGGTTCCAAGGGCCGCGGCTGCTGCGGCAAGGGCATTTCGCGCATGGTGTATGCCCATAACCGGAAGAGACACCGGTATTTCGGAGCCGCCGGCGCTGATCCTGAAAGAAGTGCCCCTATCGGAAATAACGATTTTTGAGCAGACGGATACATCGGCTGTACGGTTATCCAGAGAGCAGGTGATTTTCCGGGCCGCAATCCGGCCGGCAAAATGAGAAAGCATCGGGTCATCCAGGTTCACGACGGCTATTCCGGCCGGCCTCAGCGACTCCCAGAGCTTTCCCTTTTCCTTCATGATGTGGTCGGTCGACCGGAGCCCTTCGAGATGGGCCGGATGAATATTGGTTATGACCGCTGTGGTCGGAGAGCCGATCTTCGCCAGCCGCTCCATTTCTCCCAGGGCGTTAATCCCCATTTCAACCACAGCCGCCGTGTGTTCTTCATTCAGCTCAAGGAGCGTAAGCGGCAGGCCGATCAGGTTATTGAAGTTGCCCTTGTTTTTGAGGACCTTGCGAGTCCGGCCCAAAATTGCCGCAATCATCTCCTTGGTGCTGCTTTTTCCGTTGCTGCCGGAAACGGCGACAACCGGAATGTCGAAGCTCATGCGGTGCCGGCGCGCAAGCTCGCCCAGGGCATAAAGGGTATCGCCTACCATGATAACGGCAGTGGAACAGTCCGCGGGTATGTCAACGGGTTCAGATACGATTACCGCGCCGGCGCCCTTCGTCGCGGCTTCCGCGACAAAGCCGTGGCCGTCGTGGTTTTCTCCGCGAAGCGCAATAAAAAAGTCTCCGGGCGCAATCTTCCGGGTATCCGTTGAGACTGTCCCGGTCTGAGCGCCGGGGTCTCCGCGGATCATCTTGCCTCCCGCAGCTTCGGCCAGTGTCGCAACAGTTTTGAACATTTTCCCTGCCGTAAGCTCCAGCTAACGTAGAGCCCTTTACTAAAAACTAAGAACTGAAAACTAAAAACTACCCCGAAAGTACTCTTTTACGACCTGTCTGTCGTCAAACAAGTGTTTGCGGGTTCCGACGATCTGATAGGTTTCGTGCCCCTTGCCTCCTATAAAAACAACGTCTCCGGGACGGGCAAGAGCCAGTGCAAGTTCAATCGCCTTCCGCCGGTCCACTTCCCGGATGTAGCCTTTTGACGCCGACGCCCCTTCACCTGGTCCCAACGCGGGTATCCCGGCCCGTTTAACACCCTCTTCGATTTCATCGAGGATATCATCCGGCCGCTCAGTTCGAGGATTGTCGCTCGTTATGATCACGATATCGGCCCGTTCCGCGCCCGCCCTACCCATGATTGGGCGTTTTCCCCTGTCCCGGTCGCCACCGCAGCCGAATACGGCGATGAGCCTGTTTTCAGCCATTTCGCGCAGGCAGGCGAGGGCTTTTTCCATTGCATCGGGGGTATGAGCGTAGTCCACAATAACCTGAAAACCGCAGCCCTCCGGGGTTGGCGCCCGCTCAAGCCGACCGTCCACGCGAGAAACCCGCCGGATGCCCTCCTCCACGGCCTCCGGACTTATATCCAGCGACACGGCGGCAGATATTGCCGCCACAATGTTATAGAGGTTCAGCCTGCCCATAAGCAGGGAATCAACCCTGATTTCCCCCAGCGGGGTCTTGACCGTTGCGGCAATGCCCCCGGCATTGAAACGCGCCTCTTTTACGAAGACACGGTTTTTCCCGTTTCCCGAAACCTCTGCATCTGACTGGACATGTGCCGCGCCCGAGAGGGGCCTGCACGAATAACTGATGGTCCTGGCCGCGCCCGTCCCCCCATTCAATAGTCTTCTTCCGTAGTCATCATCCTCGTTGATCGCCGCCGATGAAAGATGCGGGTCGAGGTAGGATGAGAACAGGAGTTTCTTGGCCGTGAAGTACTCCTCCATGGTCGCATGGAAATCAAGATGGTCCTGCGATAGGTTGGTGAAGACACCGGTTTTGAACTTGCATCCGGCGATCCTGCCCAGTGCGAGCGCATGAGAGGATACCTCCATTACCACGTGGGTAACTCCGTCTCGGCGCATACCCGCAAAAATCCGCTGCAGGTCCAGGGACTCCGGCGTGGTCATCGGGGCAGGGATTTCATTGCCTCCCCACCTGTAGGCGAGGGTGCCGAGGACCCCCGGATTCGATCCGCCGCTCCGGAGAATGCTCTCTATAAGCAGCGAAGTCGTTGTCTTTCCGTTCGTTCCGGTTATTCCTACGAGATCGAGCCCGGCAGCCGGGTGATCGTAGTAATTCGCAGATATCGCGGCAAGCGCCGCGCGCGGGTCCGGAGTTCGCACAAAGGTCGCCGAAAGGCCGGCCGGCGTTTTTGTTTGGGCGACAATCGCAACCGCTCCCCGCGATATGGCATCACCGATAAAATCACACCCATTCACCCGGCTTCCCGGAAGACAGACAAACAGACTTCCCGGGACCGCCTGCCTGCTGTCATAGCACACGCTGGACACTGGAACGTCAAGGTTCCCGGTTGAACCGGCAATTTCCAGCCCCGCGATCAGATCTCTAACCGTTTTCATCAGAATTGCACCGCCGAATTCTTTCCAATTTCCTCCGGAATTACACATGGCTCCCGTCTTTTTTCAAGAATGGGACTCTCGCCCCGGCTTGCGGTGCGTAAGTAATTCCATAATGCCTGGAAAATCCCCCCTGCTCTTTTTCTTCATTACCCGGTCAAAAGGGGCTAAAAACCTGTTTGCCCCGCTACGGGCAACCAATCACCGGCCATATTTCGAGGGCAACTGAAGCAGGCAGATCCTTTAATAAACTGCCGCTTGCTCACGCTCACTTAGCCTGAGCGAATATTTTTCAGGCGATTCGAGGCGGGTTGCCTTCGGTGCCGGCTGAGCTTTCTTTGCGTCAACTGCAATGGCTCCCGAGTTTTTCTTTGAAGCCGGTTTTTTAGAAGCCGTTTTCTGGGCGGATTTGGCGCCTGATTTGTCCCCGGCGGCCTTATTGCCGCCGGATGCCTGTTTAGGACCGGCGGATGGGGCTTTAGTCATCTGGATGTTGAGACTGGGTGCGGTATTTGGTGCTGAAGGCATTACCCCCAGGTAGGGCAGGGCTTTTGCGGCGATATTCCGAAAAACGGGTGCCGATACAACTCCGCCGAAAATTGAACCCTGGGGTTCATGAACAACTACGGTAATTACCAGCTTGGGCTGTCCAACGGGGACAAAACCTGTAAAAACCGCGGTGTATTTGTTCGAAGCATAACGCTTTGTTGCGCTGTCCATTACTTGAGCCGTTCCAGTCTTGCCTGCCACCGTGTAGCCCTCGGGCGCCGCGCTAACCCCGGTGCCGCCCTCCTGAGTGACAAGCGCCATCATAGCACTAATCTGCTCGGCTGTCCTCTTTTGGATCACTTTTCGTGTTTTGACCGACTTGAATTCTTTGATGGATTGGCCCTGAGAGTCGAGAATGTCGGAGGCGATAATCGGAGAGCCGTATTGGCCCCCGTTGGCCAGAACCGCAATGGCGTTGGTCAACTGAATGCCGGTAACGCCGATACTCTGTCCAAATCCGGTCGTCGCCAGGTCAATGGGTCTCCATCGTTTGGCCGGCCTCACCAGCCCCTTGAACTCTCCCGGTAAATCAACTCCGGTTGGCGATCCGAAGCCGAAATCGTGAATGTAGCGGGAGTATTTTTCCGCTCCGACGTGGAGCGCTATTTTGGCGGCCGCGATGTTACTCGAAAACTTGATCACCTCGGGCATGGTCAGCCAGCCGAAGGGATGGACGTCCTTTATGGTGTTACCCGCCAGGGTGCAGTGGCCGCCCTCGCAATAAATCTTGTCTCGCTCCCGCACCAGGTTCTGATCCAGGGCGGCGCTCATCAGGAACACCTTAAAGGTGGAACCCGGCTCGAAAGCGTCTGAGATAGCGTGGTTTCGAGCAATTTCCTCTTTCGGGTCCTTTTTCTCCGGAATAATATTGGGGTCGAAAAACGGCCAGCTTGCCATGGCAAGCACTTCGAGGGTTTCTGCGTCCATGACGATGGCTTCCGCAGACCTGGCCCTGTACTTCTGAGCGGCCTTCTCCAATTCACACTCGGTTACGTACTGGATGAAGGCGTCAAGGGTGAGTTTCACGCCACAGCTTTCGGCAGGCTCGGGAGGCGCCGAGGAGTCGAGCCATAGCCGCTTGCGGCCGCCGTCCCTGAACTGGCAAACCGGGATCGGTTTGCCTTTGAGCACTTCGTCGAAAGATTTTTCAACCCCCTCGATGCCGACCCCATCAATATTGACGAAGCCCACTATCTGGCCGCCCACCTGCCTGTAGGGGTAGAACCGCTTGTACTCGTCGGTCAGATTGAGTTCGGGGGCTTTCAGCTTTTCAATTTCGGTCGCCTGCTGATCGGTAAGCTGTCGCTTTAACCAGACAAAACGGTTGGATGAAGTGAGCTTTTTTTCGATGGTCCTGGCCGGTTCGTCGAGGATCAGACTGAGACTGGCTGCCGTTTTGGCAGGATCTGTGATCTGCGCTCCATAAACATAGAGCGACCGCTGCGGGACTGAATAGGACAGAACACGCCCCTGCCTGTCATAGATGGTGCCTCTATAGGCGGGGACCGTAAACTTGGTGTTCAAACAGGCGTTGGCGCGCCCCACCCAGAATGAATGTTCGATCACTTGCAGGCGAAATGCCTTAACGACAACAAAGCATAGACCCGCAATCACCAAAAGGTGGAAGAGCACGCTGCACGACCGGTACCGGGAATTCAAGAATTTCCGCGGCTCGCCCCTGTCCATTGTTGCTCCCGAATTCCACCAGCGCCGGCTATCTTTAGCTGCGCTAGCGCATCACAACCTTCTGATCGGGCCTCGGTGGCGCCAGGCCGAACTGATTCTGGCCAATTTCTCCCAGCATCTGGGGGTCTCTGAACCGGGACCACTCAATTACCAGCTTGCGCTGCACCATAGTGTGCAGTTCGCCTTCTTCATAAATCTTTGAAAGCCGGTAGCCGTTCTGAACATGCTGCACGTAGAGCCAGACGTAAAAAACCGCGCAGATAACGAAAACAGCCCCAAGAAATACTGCCGACGCCAGCCAGGCCCACATGCGCGCGGGCGCGTGGTCCCTGGACCTAAAATCACCCTCCGGCTTCATACTGAGGATCGCGCTTTCGCTGAATTTTCTCATCTGCTACCCGGTGCGTTTTGCAGCAAAAATCTGCTCCAGACCCAGATCGCGCCAAGCCTTAAGCAGGCTCAGATGTCCCATCCCGGCCGCCTGTGACCGTGGCTCGCATAGTGGGAATCCCTCGAAAAGGCAGCCCCGGTCGATCCGAAAAGCATATCTGCGCCCGTGAACCGGTTAGAAAAATGGAAATCGCAGAAATCTCCGAGGCCATGCTTGTAAGAAAAATGGGTCAGAGGGCAGCCGCTTCTCCCAAATCTTTTCTTGAAAGCTTTTGCTTGCATAGTTACGCCCTTTCCTGCTCCGAATTGCCCGTAAATGCCGTTTAAACCGTTAAACGTCCGAGCCCCCCTGATTTTTCCTCCCTTTGATGAACCCCTCGCTTGCGGGAAGAAGCTCCGGGCGGTCCCCCCCGAGACTGCCCGGAAACTCCTGTCTTCTTCCCCCCTTACCCCCGAAAAACCACTCAGTTTCCCCTCTCTGCCGCATTCGGCTCATTTTCCTCCGGGCCCCCTCAAACCCGGTTGGAAGAGCCGCACTGCCACCGGCTGGAAATTCCTAGTCCAGCCGGTGCTAACTGCCCAGTTTCTCGATCGCCCTGAGCTTAGCGCTGCGCGCGCGTGGGTTTCGCTCAATTTCATCCGGCGAAGGCCGGAGAGCTTTTTTTGTCAGCGGCCGGACAAGCGGCCTTCCTCCACATTCGCACGCAGCCAGCTCGCGCGGGCAGCGGCATGACCGCGCCCACATCCTGAACGTTTCTTTGACAACCCGGTCCTCAAGTGAATGAAAGGAGACCACGCAAAATCTTCCTCCTGGTCTCAAGACTCTGAAGGCCTCGGGCAGAAAACGGTTCAGAGAATCGAGTTCCCGGTTCACCGCTATCCGCAGTGCCTGAAAAGCGCGGGTGGCCGGATGAATCCGAAATGAGTCCCTCGTCCCGGGGACCGCCTTCCGAATCAGCTCGGCAAGTTCCCTCGTGCTGTCGATCGGGCCCTTTTTCCTGGCCGCCACGATCGAGCGCGCTATCGTCCTCGACCGCCTATCCTCGCCATACCGGTAAATCAGGTCGGCAAGGTCCTTCTCAGACAGCGTATTCACGAGATCCGCCGCTGTTTGAGTGCATTCGAGGTTCATTCTCATATCCAGTGGGCCTTCATGCATGAAACTGAACCCCCGCCGCGGCTCTTCAAGCTGATAACTCGATACCCCCAGATCGGCTACGATTCCGTCGGCCTGACCGATGCCGTGCTTGGCCAGAACCGTGCGAACGCCGGCAAAGTCGGATTGTTCGAGAATGAGCCTTGCTCCATATCCGCCAAGCTTTTCGCGCACACGTTCTATCGCCTCCACATCCCAGTCCAGGCCCAGGACGACCCCGTCCGGAGCACTTTTATCGAGCAGGCGCCGGGCATACCCCCCGCCGCCAATCGTCCCATCTATGTAAATGCCGCCCGGTTTGCACCCGATAAGATCAATTACCGGGCCGAGCATGACCGGAATATGTTGACTTTCCCGTGGGCTTTCATCCATACTAAAACCCGGTAATGGCAATGGTTTCCATTACCTTTGGTTCGTTTTGCCTGTCGCGCTCCTTCTGGAGTTCATATGTGCTTTTATTCCAGATTTCGAGGGTCGACAGCATGCCGACAAACATTACATCCTGATCCAGATGCGCGTCTTCTCGCAGCAGGGGTGGAATTAAAATTCTCCCCTGATTATCGCAGTCGCATTCCTCGGCACCTGAAATGAAGCTCCGCACGAAGGATCGATGCTCGGGATGAACCTGGGAAAGCTTCAACGCTTTGGCTTCTACCTCATCCCACTCTTCGGGTGGGTAGGCAACGAGATACTCCCCAAGCCGGGAGATGACGAGGGTTTTAATATTATGTTTCTGGAGGATTTCTTTGAATTTTGTGGGTATGCGAAGCCGCCCTTTTGGGTCGAGTTTGGCGATTGAGCGCCCTCTGAATTTAGGCTTGTCGGCTTTATCGTTGCCCACTTCGTTGCCCTTCTTGTCCATTTCAGTCCACTTCGTTACACACTTATAGAAATAAATTCATATTTGTCAAGTGATTTTTGCACTTAGAAAGCCGAATTATGCAGAATTGTCGAAAACCTGCGGCTCAATCATCCCGGAAGCTTGAAAGCCCGCCGTGCCGCCGGATATTCAATGGGGCTAAGAACCGGCAATTGACCTAATAATTTGTTGCCAAAAACTTTTTGTGTTAGATTAGAAATGGGCGACGGGATGCCTTCGCAGGGTATTTCACTGCCCTGAAAAGCCTCTGCTTAAATCAAAATGGCCTTCCTTCCATGAAGCAGAGGCTTTTTGACTTGAGACCAAAGCGAGGAACCGGATGAATGCGGACGAAGAGAAAATCCTGAAGGTAGCCAAGGAAGTATTAGTAAAGTTCATCGAAATGGGAACGGTCTCGCCCACCAATTTCGATGAAAAATTCCGAAGCATCTACTGGACAATCAGAGACACGGTGGTGAGCGCCCGGCTCACGGAGATGAACACAGCCCCGCCCGCGAAAGAAAAAATCCCCGAGAAATAGAAGCTGTCTTTTGCCATCTCAAAATACCATCAACAGGGCAACTTCGAACCTGTCCTCAGACCAGGGCAAGACGACCATCCGCTGCCTGGAAACTTTCGGTCTCCTGGATAAAAAACGGGTAGGGGAAATTGCCAACATGTTGGACATTTGTTCCCATGGAGCGGCCCGGCAAAAGGCTTTTGCCGGGAAACCGGGTGTACGGCGCTGCCTTGCTGCTCCCTCCGATTTCCGTTGGACATCCATGCCCGGTGTGATGTAAACGATTATAGACTTATGCAGTGGGAAGCTTGTTGAAAGGGAGATCCAATGGAGAGAACGCTTTCAATAATTAAACCCGATGGGGTCCGAAAAGGTTTGACCGGCGAAATCATTAAACGATTGGAGAAAGCCGGGTTCAGAATTTGTGCTGTTAAGATGGTGCGGCTCAGCCGCGAACAGGCGCGGATGTTCTATTTGGTCCACAGGGGGCGGCCGTTTTACGACTCGCTTGTCGAGTTCATGACATCGGGTCCGATCGTTGCCATGGTGATCGAAGGCGAAAACGCCGTTCCGAGGTACAGGGAACTCATGGGCGCCACCAACCCGAAAGATGCCTTACCCGGAACAATAAGGCGCGATTTTGCCGATGATCTCACAGAAAACATAGTTCATGGTTCCGATGCTCCTGAGACGGCGGCTCAGGAGGTAAGATTTTTTTTCAGCGATCTCGAAATCCAGAATTGACATACTGTGGCGGAGAAACTTGGAAGAGGAGTTTGCAGATGAAGGGCTGGTGTCAAATGAAGAGGCTGGGGGCAATAACCACAGTGGCGGGACTGCTTTTTTTGATTTGCGGCTGCACCACATTGCAGCCGGCAAACACGGCTCAGAGCCAGCCTGCTGAGTCCAACGCTCAGGAAAATCAGTTGGTGTGTCCAACCCATGTCTCCATGACTTCGAATCCGAACTTTCCTTACATTGCGCCGCCCAACAGTATTGATCTCTGCGGTGAGCCGGTCCCCCTAGACAGGCAGGAAGTGTATGAGCGCTTCGACAGGGAATTCACTCTGGTTGTCTATAATCATGCCCAGGTCTATCTCTGGCTCAAGAGGATGGAGCGCTACTTTCCGGCAATCGAGGAAAAGCTCCGGTACTACAACCTGCCTGAGGACCTGAAGTATGTCGCCATTGTCGAAAGTGACCTTCTTCCGAACGTCTGTTCCCCGAAGGGTGCCGCAGGGCCGTGGCAATTCATGCCGAGCACGGGGTCGGCATACGGGCTGGCCCAGAGAGGATCGGTCGATAAAAGATACGATTTTGAACGCTCGACCGACAGCGCATTCCTGCTTTTGAGCGACCTTCACAAAAAGTACAACAATTGGGCTCTGGCAATTGCGTCGTATAACTGCGGGGACAGGCGCATCCTTGAAGAGTCTCGCTTCCAGGGCGTGCGCGACTACTATGACATGAAGCTTCCGCAGGAAACGGAGCGCTACGTGATCAGGATCATCGCGGTAAAGGCGGTGCTCAGTAACCCGCGCCAGTACGGCTACGACCTGCCGAAGGGATGGGGATATCAGGAACTCAAGCTTGACCGGGTGAATGTCTCGCTTGCCAAGCCTGTCCCGATTCAGACGATAGCGAGTGCTGCCGGAACGACCTATCGCGAAATAAAGCGTTTAAACCCGATTTACCGGTCGGACAGCATTCCTGCCGGCAACCATGAAATAAAGCTTCCAGCCGGGACCGGCCAGGTATTCGAGCAAAACTTCAAGACGGCCTCGGCCGGTCCGAGTGCAGGCGCAGAAAACTCGCTTGCACTGAAAGATGATTCGCCGGCCTCGGTTGCGGCCGCTCCCGCTCCAGCGCCTCCTCAGAAGGCAGCCCCTCCCAAGACGCAGCAAAAGGCGAAGGATAAAATCTACGTGGTCAAGAAGGGGGACAACCTCACGGGAATAGCCATGCATCACAATGTGAGCACCCACGAATTAAAAGCCGCCAATAAGCTGAAATCAGACAATTTGACGCCCGGGCAGAAATTGCGAATTCCCTGATGTTGTCTCAGTAACCTTACGGGACTATCTTACAGGCTGCCTGCTTCTTATAATTGGTCCGGTGGATTGGATTCCATAACGGACTCTTTTTCCAATATCCAACATCCAGAAATCAGCCAACGTCGAGGGAAACCGGATGAGAAGAACAGGTTTGCTTTATGACGAAAGGTTCCTTTTGCACAAAACCGGACCGGGGCATCCGGAATCTCCCGAAAGGTTGGCGGCTATCCACCGGGCCCTCGAGGAATCCGATTTGCTCCCGAACCTCGTTCCAATTCCAGCCACTCCCGCGAAAATGAAATGGATAGAAAAGGTGCATTCGCCCCGGTACATCTACAGGTTCGAGGAAGCCTGCATGCTCGACCTTGGAGAACTGGACAACGCGGACAATCAGATCAGTCCGCAAACCTTCGATACGGCCGTTCTCGCTGTCGGGGGTATTCTCAATGCGGTCGATCTGGTAATGCAAAAAAAGATCGACAATGCCTTTTGCGCGGTTCGGCCCCCCGGCCACCATGCAGAGGAAAACAGGGCGCTCGGGTTCTGCTTTTTCAACAATATCGCGATCGCAGCCAGATACCTGCAAATCCAGTGGAAGGCGGCGCGGGTAGGAATTATAGACTTCGATGCTCATCATGGTAACGGGACGCAGCGCATTTTCGATGAGGACCCGAAAGTTTTCTACTACTCGATCCATGAACACCCCTCATTTGCATATCCGGGCACTGGGCGCGAATTCGAAAGGGGCTCCGGTCCCGGACTGGGAACGGCGTTAAATTCTACGATACTGCCCGGTCAAGGCGACGATGAGTTTAAACGCAGAATCGTTAACGACCTGATTCCGGCTTTCGAGGAATTCATGCCGGAAGTGATCCTGGTCTCGGCAGGTTTCGACGGACACACCTCAGACGATATGTCCGGCATTAATCTGTCAAATGAAATTTTTTCGTGGTTGATGAAAATAATACTCCGATTGGCCGACCAGTATTGTGAAGGCCGGCTGGTATCGATTCTGGAAGGGGGATACTCGTTAACTGCGCTTCCAGAATTGGTCGGGGACCACGTTCGGCTGCTTCTGGACCTTGAGCGGTCGAACTCACTTTAAGGGGGGGCCATATGTTTATCGACAGATCCATGACCAAGGACGTCATAACAGTCAGCCCGGAGGATGAAATAGCTGCCGCGCAGAGTTTGTTGGCCCGGCATAGGATCAGGCATCTACCCGTCGTCGATGAAAAAGGGATTCTGGTTGGGATCGTTACGGACCGGGATATAAGAAGCGCTATGCCCTCGATGGTTCTGTCCGAAAGTGAAAAGGAGGATGAAAGCAGGCGGCTGGCTTTCATGAAAGTTAAGGACATAATGACGCGCAACCCCGTTACCATCTCCCCCACCCAGACTCTCCCGGACGCGATCCTGATGATGCAGAAGCTGAAAATGGGGGCTTTCCCGGTTGTCGATCAGGATGGAAAGCTCAAGGGTATAATATCCGTAAGGGATTTGATGCGTGCGTTCGTAAACGTCCTCGGGTTGGAAGAAAAAGGCGCTTTGATCGGCATCGTGGTTGAAGATAAAGTCGGCCAGATGAAGGTCATCGTGGACGCCATTACGGAACAGGGTGTTTCGATCGGCAGCATTCTCGTGTCAAGAACCTGGGAGGAAGGCAAAAGGGCCGTTTTCCCTTATCTTATGACCGGCAACATCCGAAGGGTGAAAAACCGGCTGCGGGAACTTGGCTTCACGCTGATCGACCCGATGGAATGGTCCCTTGACCAGTTGCCGAAGAAATGAAAATGCCTTGACACGGCTCCCTGCTGAGGTTTAAGGCGGAATAATATTGAAGGCCGGATGTTGGGATCGATTTTCAGAAGGAGGGAAAATGAGGCTGATATTACCCGTGCTGGTCTTGGTTTTTGTGTTGACTGCCGCCGGAAATGCGGCCGATGTGGACGGCGCCGCTGTATTTACCTCGCTGAAATGCGGCATGTGCCACAAACCTGATAAGAAAGCCGCTGCCGTATCGCTTGCTGAAATAGGTCGTGCCTATATGGATAAGGAAAAGCTGGTCCAGCTCTTCAAAGGAGATCTAAAGCCGCTGATTGAAAGCGATAAATGGGGAATGATGCGCCCGCAGCTCGACAAGATAAAGGCGCTGCCCGATCCTGAAAAGGATGCCCTGGCCGGCTATGTGATGGGTTTCAAGTAAGAACTGGAAAGACTGCATGGAGGAAATCAGGGACTTCTATGTAAATCTGCTGGGGCTTGCTTCGCCCTGGGCCGTAAGAGCTGTCGAAGCAAAAGAAAAATCGGAGGGGGTGGATGTCGATCTCGAATGTCCTGAAACAGCCCGGTTCCACTGCCTCCACTGCAATCGTCTTTGCTCTATATGTGATTATTCGCCTCCCAACACCTGGCGACATCTGGATACATGCCGGAAAATGACCTACTTGCACGCCAGGCTTCCCGTTAGAGGTATCGTCCTTTGCGAGAATTGGGAACACCTTAAGTTCATCAAGAGAATCGACCTGATCGATGTCCGCAGGATCATGAAACAGGCCAATCCGGACCTGTTTGAGGATTTCCTGGAAAGAATTGTGGGGGGGTAAGGCTTCCGGATATGGCAGAAACAGTGGAAACAATAGATGGGGATGAGAAACTTTCTCTTTTGCCTCTGGGGTCTCAGAGCGTTCGAGAGGTAAGCAATGAGCTCTGCTCGATGGACCCGTGGCTCAGCATGGGTTACAGGCCGGAGGCATTGGAGTTCTACCTCCTTCGCGCGGACCCGGCGCTAAGCCGATACAGCATCATGGTTTCGGAAAAACTCGCCGGGGTCTTGGCCGTGAGGTTTCCATGGCTTTTCGGGCCTTTCATCGAACTTCTGGCCGTGTTCGACGGATTTCGGGGAAAAGGTATCGGGGCCCGCGTTGTTCACTGGGTTTGCCGGAATGATGGGGCGTCAAACGCATGGGTCACGGTGTCCGCCTTCAACCTGGGCGCGCAAAGATTTTACGGCAGAATGGGCTTCGAGATAACAGCCGCTCTGGATGACCTGATAAAGCCGGGCTGGAGTGAAATTCTGCTCAGGAAAAAGACGACTGCCACGGATGGAGGCTTTCGCGAACAGCAACTCTAGAATTCCATTTTGATGCGCAATCTCGATTGAGCCCTTAAAAAGGAAATGGCCGGTGGGAATCCCCCCGGCCTTTCATTCCTTGAGCTAGAAATGCGGTAATTACTTCTTCAGGCCTTTCTTGAAAATTGCTTCGGCCTTGTCAGCGGCTGCTTCGGCTCTGCGTGCGGCGTTTTCAGCTCTCAGAGCGGCTGCTTCGGCTGCCCTGGCGCTGGCGGTGCAGGATTGTTCGACGGCCTGGGCCTTATCGAGAGCCGCCTGGCAAAGCTCCGTGCACTTCTTGCAATTGTCTTCGCAACAACCGGAAATCATGGTGAAAGCCAATGCGATAACAAATACGACTGCTACTATTCTCTTCATGCTCTTTCCTCCTTAAATGCCGACCAAAAGATTAACTACCGATTGGAAATTCAAAACCCTCCTTACCTTCTGTAACGTTCCCACCCCCTCTCGTGTCGAAAAATGATCGTAAATGAAATTTTCACAGTGTTTTAGACCAGCTATGCGGCCTTCCTAAAGAAAACGTCGTAAATGCTACGCCACCTATTTTATAAAATCAAGAGATTTTTCGCCTCAGCCATTGTCCCATATACAATCGGAGAAAACTACATCTTGTTTAAATCTTTTTTGCTCTCGGGCGAAAATGTTTCGGAATGATCAGATCCTTTCACACTTGTCACCAGTTCGTTTCAGAACCGGCGGAATCTCATCTATTCCTGAGTCAATTCAGCCACTTTAAGAGAGTTGTCCTCCTGCGAGTTGCGCGTAACGTCCGTAGGAACACCATTTTGCAGGCTCATCACCACCATGAATTTTCTCTGGTCCACGTCTTTCGCAAAAGGATACTCAGCTAGTTTATCGAATGCGTATTTTGCATAATCAGGAATCTTCTTATACACATCCGGAAAAGCCTGTACAAATATCTGTCCATTTTTTCGACCGAATTTCAACGGTTCGTAGATTATCTCCAGCTTCGTTCCGATCGGCACCTGCGGATACAAAATGCGGATATGCTCCGGATAACAGCGGATGCAGCCATGGCTCACCAGGCGTCCCACTCCCCACGGTTGATGGGTTCCGTGCACTCCGTAGGGACCTGCCGAAAACTTCATTACGAATTCCCCCAACGGGTTTTCCGGGCCGGCCGGCATCATCGCCATGCCGTACTTTTCCTGGAGCGAAGCGGGGATGTACCAAACCGGGTTCGGCCTTTTATCGTTTATGAAATATGTGCCCAGGGGACTTTCCCAGCCCTCGTCGCCTATTCCGATGGGATATGTTTGAACTGTTGAACTCCGCTGGTCGAAAAAGTATAGCCTCAGTTCGGGCACATTTATTACCAGTTGATGGTACTGGCTGGGGGGGAGCACCCAGAAGGTGGGAAGAAATACCCTTTTGCCGTTGGGTGGAACCCACGCGTCCATCTTGGGAAAAAGAAGTTCAACCGCGTTGTACCCCAAGCCGCTGCGCCTCGCTATGTCCAACAAGGTATCCCTGGGTCCGATGCTGTATGGTGTCGGATTTCCCACTACCGTCAGATCGGGTTCCCGGTACTCATATCTCTTGACCGTTGCCTGGTATTCCTCGTCGGCAACGCAAAAAGAACTTAACAGAAGAAAAATGAGAAAGAACAGCGGACCAATGGTTCTTCCAAATTTCATAGACCCTTTCCCTGTTGCGCTTAATTTTCGTGCTCAAGCGGCAACGCACAAGAAAAATGCTCCGGATTTCAGATCGAGTTCCTTTTTGATACCGAAATCTTTCCGCGTCAAGCATAAAAATACTGGAGCCCGACGTCCCGGCTCACGAGCGCTGAATCAGGGCCTTCATTCCCGTCCTGAAGCTTGAGATAAGTTACAGTCCTTCTCAGGGAGTTAATTCCAAAATTGTTTCTTAGAATCATTCGACAGGGTTTGCTGATGTGCGGCTCTCTTGACAAGAAACTACGGGTCTATTGGCCGCTGTTGAAAAAAGAGAATAATCATCAGAGAGCGATTGTACAGATGATGTCTGACAAAATTTGAAAATCAGCCGCATTTCCGGATCAAAAAGGGCAAAACCGCCGGCATAAGCGCCCCGGAAATCTACCCCAAGCATAGCCACTGCCAGTAAAGGTTTTTAGAAGAGTTCGAGCAGCTCGGCGGGCTTTCCGATCAGCTTCGAAGCGCCGCCTGCGATAAGTTCGGCTGCATCCCGAAATCCCCACAGTGCGCCGACTGCGAACATCCCGGCGGCATTTGCGGTCTTCATGTCCGTTGCGGTGTCCCCGAGGTAGACGAAGCGAGCGGGCTCAAGTTTCAGTCTCTTTGCTATTTCCAGCGCTGAAAAAGGGTCCGGCTTCAGCGGGACCGGTGGATGAGCCCCCACCACGGCCTGGAAATGCCAGGCGGGCAGAAGCCCATCAACTGCTTTTCGAGTAAAATCGTCCGGTTTGTTTGAAAACACGGCCATTTTGAGTCCACGCCTGCTCAGGGCATCAAGGAGATCGGGGACGCCAGGGTATGGCCGAGTCATCACTTTCCAGTTCAGCTCATAGGTTTTGCGCATCATTTCCAGGCAGCGGGAGATCAGCCGCGAATCATTTTTCACTGAGTTCGGAACCGAGCGCTGGACAAGTTTTTCCATACCGTCTCCGACGAAGTACCTGTAATTGTCCAGTTCGTGGGTTGGAAATCCAAAGTGGCTGAGAGTGGCGTTCATGGAATCCGCGAGATCCTGAAGGGTGTCCAGGAGCGTTCCGTCAAGATCGAAGATTATGGCCTGAAAATCTTTGGAGCGAGACAATTGTAACTCCGATGCTACGAACCTGCTGTCGCCAGCGCAACGTCTTTCAAAATCTTGTCGAATGTCTCCTTGACTTCTGCGGAAGTGTCGAGAAAGAGCACGCCTAAATTGAAGGCGTGTTTGTCCTGGGCGGCGCTGTACCAGATCATTCTGATCGGGACCGACAGAGCGTATTCGGGCAGGCTGAGCTTCAGAGTGAACCGGGTGGACTCGCTTCCGACCACAAGATGGTTTATTCCAATCTCCAGCGTTTCCACCTCCAGTCGTGCGCCGCCGGCGGAGATTTCCATCACTTTGACCTCGATATCTTCCACAAGGCCGGGAAAATAACAGGTCAGTCTGCCGGCCCATGCAACCTTGAAACGTTCCGAGCGCCTTCTATCGAGTTTCCAAGCGGCCATTTCCCGATCTCCTGTCAGGGCGTAGACTTGAAACCCGCCGTCTGAGGAGACCTCCGGGCCATTGCCGCCTCGAGAAACTTGTAGATGTCTGCACGGTCAAGCGCGGAAGCGTATACGATGGGCTTCATATTATTTATATCCATGCTGAACACGTTTGCCCCGGCCGATACCAGGATGCAAACCACCTCATAGTTGCCGTAAATTGTTGCTATCGTGAGGGCCGTTCTGCCCATCTGGTCCTTTATTTCGGTTTTTGCGCCCCTGGAAAGCAGAAGGTCTACCACCCGAGCATACCCACCCTGGACTGCATGCATAAGCGCCGTTTTTCCTTGAGAATCCTGCTGGTTTACCAGGGCTCCGCTGTCCAGAAGGATTCCAGCTATCGCAAGATTGCCGTTCATGCAGGCACCCATGAGGGCGTTGACCCCTGCTTTCCTAAGTTTGGGGATTTCCTGCACGCTTTGAAGGTTCGGGTCCGCTCCCGCCTGCAGCAACATCTCTACGATATCGGAATGACCGGCCCAGGCTGCCTGCATGAGCGGGGTTACTCCGAAAACATCCGCCACGTTTACCGTTGCGCCTTTGCTCAGCAGCAACCTGGTCATTTCGGAGTTGCCGCGCAGAGCGGCATGCATGAGCGCGGTCCCGCCATCCCGGTCCTTTGTGTTCACATCGATGCCTGAGGCCAGCAGCCTTACAACTGTGGCGGTGGCCTGCCCGTCAACGGCCGTGAGGAATTCCTGGTTCTGTTGATCACGCTTTGCCGCTTCAGCCTGAGCCTTGGCCTGAGCCGGTGTCAGAGGCTCCGGTTTTTTTTGCTGTCCGGCAGCAGGAGCCGAAAAGGCCAAAAGCAGACACAAGGAGCAAATCAAAATTCCCCATTTGCTCTCCTTCATTTTCCTCCCTCCCATCGAGACCTTTGTTCATAAATTTGGCGCTCTTGCCGGTGCTGGATCAGATCAAGTGTGGGCATGCAAAATACAGGCCGTGTTTCAATTTGCCCAAGTGTTCCCCAAAAGCCTCAAACTTTCGCTATCTTATTATCTAATCACACTTTACGCAGGGATTTACAAGAGGATTCTGGCTGTATTGGGAAACATTGAGACTTGTGAGCAACCGCCGGTTCGTCTGATCAAAACTCGATTTGGTAATTCGATGCCTGGGTCGCACATCTGAGCAGTTCAGCATCGGAATCAGTAGTAAATCGTGCGGCAGCGATGGTACGGATGTTTGCGAAAGACATCGGACTGGCCCAGGCGCCAGAGCCAGCTATCGACTTCGGGACTTCCAAGCTCGCGTCCGTGCTCCCCGAAAGCTTTTTTCAACTGCTCTACGGCCCATATCGTCATGGCCCTGATCTCGACCTCTTCTTCAGACCCGGCCGGCAGGTATTCCAGGGCGTCAATCCTGCGGGCGAGTTCCGAATCATATGAAATGACGCCCAATTCCCTGAGCACCTGTGGCAGCTTGTAGTCGGCAAATGCGGTCAGCCGCTCCATGTCGTGGAATTCCCCGCATCCTTTGCCGCCGAATGCGGTGAAAATGTCCGATACAAATATCTGTGCCCTTTTCCAGAAATAGACTACCCCGGTCCGGTAAAGTGCCTCGTCCCGGAAGCTAGGAAAATGGGAAACGATGTTATGGACAAGCCGGACGGCACTGCCGGATGCGGCATGCAGCAGTGACATGATATCGCCGCCGAGTTCGGATAGGATTATCGATCCGGTCTCACGGAGGTTATTGAGGCGGTCTTCGAACATCGGAATTGTGCCCTGCCCCGAAAATATCCCGCTCAGATCGGCTGCGCTGATGCCGGACAAAAAGTGAGGATCGGTTATGGGAAGACCCTGTTCGCACGCTCGTTTCAGACTGGCGGCGAGGCCCCAGTACCCCGAGTAAGGCTCTCCCTGGTATATAATCGTCCAGGCCGGTTCACCGGGATCGGGCCAGAAGCAGTGGTTTAAAACATCCAGGGTAAAAATCCAGCGGGCGCTATCTTCGGTTCCATCGAAATAATGGCAGGGATGGTCCCACGATGGGCAGGACCGCAGGTGATGCCCCCATTCTAATATCGCCGAGCCGATGCGGTCCGGATGAAAAAAGACCGAACGGCTTAGAGAAACCACCCGCTCAACCGTGGCGAGGACCTTGAAGTCTTCCAACCGAAAATCCTGAAGCACGGAGCAGGAAGGAGGGAGCAAGGAGAAAAGCTTTCCGCTTGTGCTTTTCTCTTCTCGCTCCTCGCATCCCGCTTCTTAATGCCTATGCCGCAGCTCTTTCCTTCATGTAATCGAGAATATTTTGAACCGTGCGGATCTTCTCGGCGTCTTCATCGGGGATTTCCGTATCGAAAGCCTCTTCGAGCGCCATTACCAGTTCCACGACGTCCAGAGAGTCGGCTCCCAGGTCGTCCACTATGTTTGCTCCTGGGGTTACCATTTCCTTATCGACCCCGAGTTGGTTTGCAATAATATCAATTATCTTTGCCTGTTCTGCCGTGGTGCTCATTGAACCCTCCTGATAACATCAGTCTTCGCATTCAATTTTTTGCGCATCTTTGACGAATCCGTAAAACAAAACCTCCAACACGCCTGGAAGCTCATCAACGAGCGAGTAGGAACAACCCCGGGCGAGCCATTTCTGTATTACCCCGTGCGCAAAACCCATGGTGCCGTAAAAAACAGTCTGAAAATCAACGTCCTTAAGAATACCTTGCTGTGTTCCTTCGAAGACTTTCCTCTTTAGATGAGGAATGGCCCGCATGACTTTTCTAAAATACTCCTCGACCGAGTTTTCACCCAGTTCGAGCTGTTCCTGCACAATGAGCCTGAACAGATGCTGGTTGCCGTCGAAGAATTCGAAGTATACCCGGAAGTACTTGGAAATCATCGTCAGCACGTCGTCCTGGCCGTCCATGACAGCCCCGGCCCGCCTTTCGAGTTCCTCCAGTCTCAGCCGCACCAGTTCGGCAAACAGCTTTTCCTTCGTTTCGAAATAACGGTAAAGGGTCCCTTTCCCGACGCCTGCTCTTTCGGCGATCTCGTCCGTGGTGGCAGGATGAAATCCTTTTTGGGAAAAGATCTCCAGGGCCGCCTCAAGTACCCTCTCCTTGGCGCTCGGTTTGGATGGGATCGCGACAGGCTCCGCAGTCTCCTCAAAAAGGACTTTCTCCAAAAGAACCGGGTAGAAACGCGACAAAGGGATTCCTTTTTTCCGGGCGATTTCCCCGGATGCTTCTATCAGGGCCGCGATGCCGGTCTTGTTCTGAAGCGTTCCGGCGCGCAGGGCCGACCTCAAATAAAGCAGCCTGCGGGCAACCTTATCGATCAGACTCTCAGGCGTTGAGTCCGAGATATCTTTCGATACGGCCTCGAATGCTTCCTTCCTGTTTCGAGCCTGGACCAGCTTTTTCACGATTGCCAACCCATTTTGTTGCTCTTTTTGCAACCTGAACGGCTCCTTTCTCTGATACGGACCGGTCAGTCATAAAACACAGCGGGCGATCAATGTCAAGGAAGTTTTAGATAGGTCCGGCAGCCGCACGCCAAGAAGAAAACGGAACACCCGCCACGCGGATTCCTTTGCCCGGCCGGGCCGGGCGGCTTGCCTGAGTTTCGCCGGGACGCTGCGGGTAAACTTTCCAGAGCGATTTTTTTATGTTTTATAAAAACTTATACGGATGTTATGAAGGTAATTATCATTAAAGAACTTTAGCGGATTTCATCGGGGAAATTTGAATGGACGTTCCACCGACCGATTCCTTCCACAGGAAGATCGACTATCTGAGATTATCTATTACCGACAGGTGCAATCTCCGCTGCACATACTGCATGCCTCAAAACGGTGTGCCCAAACTCGATCACTCCGAGATACTGCGCTATGAAGAGATACTTAGAGTTGCCCGGATCGCGGTCGCGATGGGCATATCGAATATCCGTATAACAGGCGGTGAGCCTCTGGTCAGAAAAGGGGCGCTCAACCTGTGTGAAAGCATTTCGAAGTCTCCGGGACTGACCAGCCTGAGCCTCACGACAAACGGGGTTTTGCTCTCTGAGTTTGCCGGGGGGCTTTTCCGGGCGGGCATCAGGCGCATTAATATCAGCCTGGATACACTCAAGCCTGAAAGGTTTTCCGCGATCACCAGGAAAGATCTTTTCGGTCAGGTGTGGGAAGGGATCATTGCAGCCCATGAGGCGGGCATTTCGCCTGTCAAGCTAAACGCGGTGATAATGCGCGGGGTAAATGAGGATGAGATCGAAGATTTAGCCCGCCTGACTTTTCGGCTGCCCTTTCACGTTCGCTTCATCGAGATGATGCCTTTCCGGCAGGACGACTACGACTCTGCGTTTGTTTCCGCCTCTGAAATCCTTGAGCGTTTGAAGCGCGTAGACGACCTTTCTGTCTCAAGCGAAAACGAGAGCAACGGCCCTGCCCTCTACTACAGGTTTGAGGGCGCTCCGGGAAAAATCGGGATCATCAGTCCCGTGTCCGGCCATTTTTGTCCCAGTTGCAACCGGTTGCGGATAACCTCCGACGGAAAACTGCGCACCTGCCTCTTCTCGTTGGAGGAATTCGATCTTCGGGCCCTTTTGCGCGGCGGCGCCTTGGACGAAGAAATCGAGACTGCCATCCGCTCAGCGATCGTGAAAAAACCGGAAAAGCACCGGCTGGGTAACCCTGTTTTTCGAAAATGTATTTCTCGTCACATGTCGTCGATCGGCGGATGAACCCCGGTTAGCATACGAGGGGTGAGCAGACGTTGATGACAGCGGCGCCCGTTTGCCCGACGGAGAGAAAGTGCCCTGATGAAGCTGGCATGGGTTTCTTTTGATAGCTGGTCCGATGAATTGGTTACCGCGGCAATCGAGAGCGGGGCCGATGCCCTGGTGCTGCCCGAAGATCTTACCGCTAAAGCCAGGGAGCTTGGCCGGGTCTGTGTAGTGAGTCCAGGGGGAGATCTGGAACCGGGGACGCATGTCTGCTTTGAGCGTTTGTGCGGGCCGGAAGGCGAAGCCCGCATAAAAGAGCTGCTCCGGGTGGGTAAAACGGTAGTAATCGAGGGGAATTGGGAGGTTATCCCGGTCGAAAACCTTGTGGCCCATGGCGGGGGCCGGCTTCTGCTGTCTGTTTCATCCGCTGGAAAAATCGATCTGGCCCTTGGGATACTCGAAAAAGGGGTGGATGGTGTGGTAATCTCCTCGCGCGACCCCGGAGATCTGAAAGGTCTGGTGGATAATGTGAAAAGGGCCTCCGAATCGCAACCCCTGTCGATAGCGACGATCGAACACATAAGAACTACCGGCATGGGGGATCGCGTGTGCGTGGATACCTGCACATATATGGTCCCTGGCGAAGGAATGCTTCTGGGCAACTCGAGCGGTTTTCTCTTCCTGGTTCAAGCTGAAACCGGCTGTAATCCTTATGTGGCGCCAAGACCTTTCAGGGTCAATGCCGGACCGGTACACTCCTATATAAGGGGACCCGGCGCAGTGACGCGCTATCTCAGTGAACTTGCAGCCGGAGAAAAAGTGCTCGTGTTCGGTCCTGACGGCAAAGGCCAGGAGGCTACCATAGGACGTGTAAAGATCGAACGGCGTCCGCTCGTTTTTATCCAGGCCTCTTTTGAGGGGCGCGTTGGTTCGATATTATTGCAGAACGCCGAAACGGTGCGGCTGAGCGGACCCGATGCGGAGCCCGTTTCGGTGGCCCGGCTCAAAGCGGGCGATTCGGTTTTGGTGGCACTGGAGTCTCAGGGCCGCCATTTCGGAATAAAAGTGGACGAGACAATCCGCGAGTATTGACAATTAGACGAGAGCCGAACGAGAGTGGATCAAGAGCTGGATAAGATGAGGGAAGAGATCGATCTCCTGGATTCGGAGCTGCTCAGGCTCCTCAACAGGCGAATGGAACTGGCCATTCAGGTGGGGCGAATAAAACTGTCCAAATGTATCCCACTGTTCCACCCGGAGCGGGAGGCGCTTATCTCTCATCGTTTGTCGAAGCTGAATCCCGGGCCTTTGTCGGAGGAGTCACTGTTATCGATCTACCGCGAAATCTTCGCCGCTTCCCGGCTCATCCAGTACAGGCTGCAAGTCGCTTTTCTGGGCCCTGAGTGGACACTCTCTCATTTGGCCTCGATTTCTCTTTTCGGCCATTCGGCTTCATATCTTCCCTGCGCATCTCTGGAGGAGGTATTCGACAGCTTTTTGAAGGGCCAGGCCCACTTGGCCGTGATCCCGGTTGAGGATTCGCTTCGGGGCGGGATCGGCCATTGCATGGATTTGTTGTATGAGCGAGAAGCGCGGGTAATAAGCGAGTGCTACCTTGAGATAGCGCACAATCTTTGCGGCAACGTGCGGAATCTGGGTGAAATAAAGCATGTCTACGGGGATGCGCAGGCTATCGAACAATGCCGCCGGTGGCTGCTTGAAAATGTCGGTCATGCCGAAATGACCGAATGTTCTTCGACTGCGCGTTCAGCCAGCCTGGCAAAGCAGGACCCCCACGGGGCGGCCATTTGCAACCTGTACGCGGCCCAGCGGTTCGAACTTGACCTTCTGGCCGAAAGGATCGAAGACAACCCTGGAAATACCACCCGGTTCCTGGCTTTGGGCAGCCACGTCAATGCTGCGACCGGAAAAGACAAAACATCATTGCTCTTTGCCGTATCCGACAGGCCCGGGGCTCTGCTCTCGGCCCTCGGCTCCCTCGGCTCCATCAACATGACCAGGATCGAATCCCGCCCAAACCGGCTCTTTGCCTGGCAGTACCTATTCTATGCCGATCTGGAAGGTCACAGCGAGGACCCCATTGTCCGGTCGGCCCTGGACGATTTGGCCGAAAAGGTCACTTTCTTGAAAATACTTGGTTCCTACCCCAGGAGTGATCCGGCACGGCCGTTCAGGATCGATAAGGAGAAAATGCGAATGGGCCGGTTCAATTGCGAGAAAAATGATGAGAGTGAATAAACCCTGCCCTGCCGATGGCGGCTTGGAGGGCAAAGAAGCGCGCCCGCGCATCGGAACGGGCATATGCGGGTGCCTCGCAGAGTGTTCCGCGGAAGAGTTTCCTGTCTGGCTGCAATACCCGGATGTCGACCTGATCGAGTGGAGGATGGACTTATTTGCGGCGAAGTTCACCTCGGGGCAGATGGGGTTTTTTCTTCGTGCTCTGTCCCGAAGGCCAAGGCTTCCTGTGATCGCCACCAACCGTCCCCTGCGGGAAATGGGGGCTTTTTCCGGCCGTGAGGACCTCCGTCTGGGCATGCTCGAAGAGGCGGTGAAATCCGGCGCCGAATGGATCGACCTTGAACACGACTCAGATATCGGGTGCGTGGCCGCCTTTCGGGAGGCTGGTGCCAGGGTCCTTTTGTCTTGGCACAGTCCGGAGGGCACGCCGCCGGGAGATGTCTTGCGCGCAAGGCTTGAGAGCATGAGCATGAAGGGCGCCGATGCGCTTAAAATTGTGACCATGGCCAGGACACATGAGGATAATCTCAGGGTGCTCGAACTGATTCCCCTGTCGGGAAAGCAATTCGGCGTCGATCTGATAGCTTTCTGCATGGGACCGGCGGGCACATGGAGCAGGATAGCGAGCGTATTTTTGGGCAGCCCATGGACTTATGCTCAGTTCGAGGGCCGGTCCGCCACCGCGCCCGGCCAGCTTACCGTTCCGGAGATGCGAGACCTTATCCGGCGGATCGGCGGGGACTAACGGGTTTTAGACGGCATTCCAACCAAGGAGCCGACATTGATTCTCAGTATGACTGGATTTGGCCGCAGCCGCAGGGAGGCGGCAGGATACGCCGTCAACGTTGAAATGCGTGCTCTTAACGCCAAACAGCTCGACATTTCCGTTCGTATTCCAAAAAACTTTATCGAATTCGAGGAATTATGCCGGAAACTGGTTTCGGGCAAAATCCGAAGGGGCCGGATCGATGTTTTCCTTCAGATAGAGAGCACCGATGTAAGGCAGAAGGCGCCGCATATCAGCCGTGAGCTGGCGCTTTTTTACTGGTCCCAGATCCGGGAGATCGGCCGCGAGATCCGGTGCGGGGAGCCGTCGCTGGATCATCTGCTGCGTATTCCTCATATATATGAGGCCCCGGAGCCGGTTATCGACCCCGAAGATATCCGGCAACTGATCTCCATGGCCGTCTGCGATGCCATGGAGCAGGTGCTTCGAATGCGCGCAATCGAAGGCGAGTCTTTGCTCCGGGACTTTCAGGACAGACTGGCTGCGCTCAGGAGGGATCTCGCCGTGGTTTGCAGCCGCAGAGGTTCGGTTATCGAAGAATACAGGGACAGGCTCGCTGAAAGAATCAAACTGCTGCTGGGCGGCATGGAGCCCGACGAAAACAGGTTGATGCAGGAAATCGCATTTATCATAGACCGCGCGGACATCAACGAGGAGACCGTTCGGCTGGAGAGCCACCTTGACCAGGTCACGGCCATTGTAACCGGAACAAAACCGGCGGACGGGCGAAGGCTCGATTTTATCATCCAGGAGCTTCATCGCGAAACCAACACCATCGGTTCGAAGACATCCGACCTGGAAACCATACAGGCTGTGGTCCGGATGAAAACCGAGATCGGAAAACTCAAGGAACAGGCACAGAATATCGAATAATCTCAACGGGCAAAAGTTCTGATGTTGAGGCCGCCGACCGTTTCGAGGGTTGCTTTTTACTGAGCAACGAAATAAAAGATGATATTTTCCGGATCGGGTCGTTTCGGCCCGTATAATTTTATTCAGGGAGTATTGCTTTGGGCGCAAAAAAAGTAAAACCTATCAAGAAAGTCCAGAAGAAAGTCGTGCTGCCGCCGGATACGGCTTTTGAGAGAGTAAAGAAGTGGGCCGAAAAGAACTCCACGACCGCTATCGTCGGTGGAGCAGTCATCGTTGTTGCCCTCCTGTCCGTTTATGGTTTCAGTGCTTACACTCATTCGAAGCAGGCTCGTGCCCGCTCGGAGTATGGTGTGCTTGCATCCAGACTGCCTGCTGAGGGGAAAGGGACGGCCGAGGATTGGGGAAAGATCATCCCCGACCTGCAGAAATTTATCGCCGGGCACAATGGAACTGCCCCTGCCCTGGACGCCAGGGTTGATCTTGCAAAGGCCTTTTTTGAGGCAAAGCGTTACGAAGATGCCGTCAAGACCGGTCAGGAGGCCCTGAGTCTAGCCCCGGCGGGTTACGGTCTGAGGCCTCTTATACTCTATCAGCTCGGCTATGCTTATGAGGCGGCCGGGAAGCCGGACGAGGCCGCCAGTCAATGGAACAGCATTAGACAGCTCGGGGTGCGCGACCTGGAAAGAGAAGCTGACTGGAACCTTGGCAAAATTTCCGAGGGTAAAAGCGACTTCGCAAAAGCGGTTGAGATGTACCGGCTTGCCCTCCAGGCCCCCGGAGATTATCCTCCCGCCTCTCTGGTGGACCAGAAGATCGCCGGGATGAAAGGCGTAAAGCCCTAAAGATAAGAGAGCGAAGCAGGGAAGACGGAGCAACGGGGCCACCTGTGAACATTCATGACCATCTATACTGAAAGAGCCTTTATATTCCATACAACAATTAGTCAGTGTATAACCTCTGTATACGATGCCCCCAGGCCGCCCTTGGGGGACGACTTTTTGCTCCCTCGGGCGCGCATGAATCGGGAATTTAAAAAAGGTTGTTTTTTTTCGCTTAATGTGCTATTTAGGAAAGCTTGTCTGGATTTTACGGCTCTGCGAGCGGACTTTCCAGGGAGAGGTTCCCGAGCGGCCAAAGGGAGCAGACTGTAAATCTGCCGGCGTAGCCTTCGGAGGTTCGAATCCTCCCCTCTCCACCATATAAGGCATGTAGGAGATAGTGGCGGCCAAAAAGCAAGTCATTGTCGTCGGTACTACATACGTTGAGTTTGGGATTGCAGGAAGATTTCCGGCCGGCGCGGCATCGCCCCGGTTGAAGACTCCGCGTTCCTTCTCGATATGTACCTTCTCACACCCTCTTGTTGGCTGCACTCTCGAAAGCCCACGTAGCTCAGTAGGTAGAGCACTTCCTTGGTAAGGAAGAGGTTCACCGGTTCGATCCCGGTCGTGGGCTCCATCTGGCGCTGGTTTGCAGGTTCGGGCGGATATGCCGGTCATATCCGGGCATTCTTGGGAAGCGAAGCCTGTTCAGCATTCGTCATATCATCGCAATCTTTCAGGAGAAAGGACAATGGCTAAAAAGAAATTCGAGCGGACGAAGCCACATGTAAACGTCGGGACTATCGGTCACATCGACCATGGTAAAACAACCCTTACGGCCGCGATCACAAAGCAACTGGCCAAGAAAGGCAAAGCGCAGTACGTGCCGTTTGACCAGATCGACAAGGCGCCCGAAGAGCGCGAACGCGGCATCACCATCGCGACCGCGCACGTCGAATACGAAACCGACAAGCGCCACTATGCGCATGTGGACTGTCCCGGCC